>Ga0315327_10000760_pt1 | contig 16271 bp, 17 predicted proteins | sample M110032315metaG_FD_203460 | JGI IMG/M metagenome (GOLD analysis project Ga0315327, IMG submission 203460) | Ammonia-oxidizing marine archaeal communities from Monterey Bay, California, United States - M1 100m 32315 | ecosystem: Environmental > Aquatic > Marine > Coastal | place: USA: California... | reverse complement strand
TGATGGTGGATTTACATGAGGACGAGCTTAGTTCTGCGTGTAATGAGATGAATTCAAATAAGGTCAGTTATTTTGTTGGTGATGTAACAAAAGCCTCAGATAATCTGGAGGCAGTTAGGCTGGCTACAGAAAGATATGGAGGTTTAGATGTGTTTATTGCTAACGCTGGCATAGGAGGGGACGTTGCTTCTATTGAAGAGTATGAAGAAAGCAGATTTGATCAAGTCATGGAAGTTAATGCCAAAGGCCCCTTTCTAGGTTTAAAGGCAGCTATACCCGCTATGTCTGAAAGAGGAGGCGGCAGTTTTGTAATTACTTCTAGTATCGCTGGCGTTACAGGTGCTGCTTTATTATCGCCTTATGTAATGAGTAAACACGCAGTTGTAGGGTTAATGAAATCAGCTTCCAAGGAATGCGCACCTTTGAATATCAGAGTGAACACAGTTAATCCAGCTCCAGTGGAAACGGATATGATGAGAATAATTGAAGAAGGCATGGATAGTGTAAGCGAGGAGGACGATCCTAAAGCGAAGATACAAGAAAACATCCCGCTTGGTAGGTATGCTCAACCTGAAGAAATTGCAAAACTTATGCTCTTCTTATCCAGTGATGACAGTAGTTTTATTACTGGATCTGTATATTTAGCTGACGGCGGAAGCACGGCTTAAGTTGATGAACGAAAGTTTTAATTGGACTTGTAAAAGCACTTGGAAGAAATCCTCTATAAATACCCTCTGGTGTTTGCTAGGGTGTTCAATAGGAGACCTTGGAACGATTCTTTACTTCCAAATCATGGAAATTGACTTCCCTTTAATGGGAATTATGGTTTTGGCCATTATCAACGGATTAATAACTTCCATTCTTCTAGAAACTTTTATACTTTCTAGGCAAATGAATCTATCTGAAGCCTTTAAAACAGCTATTGGAATGTCTTTAATCTCCATGATAGCCATGGAAATTGCCATGAATACTGTTGATGTGGTTCTCACAGGAGGTGTTATAGTTTGGTGGGTACTTCCGCCGATGCTGCTTGCTGGCTTTATCACACCTTTGCCTTATAACTACTTCAGGTTAAAAAAGTATAATTTGGAGTGCCATTAATGGATTCTGGTGAGGAGGATTTATCAAATATCCTAAATAATTTACAACCTGAATTATTAAATGAAGATTATGTCTTTATTAAATCAGATGATACCGATTCAGAGAATAAGTTAGATCCGATAGCAACATTTAAAGAAAAAGAGGGCGTAACGCTTGTTATAACTCGAGAAAGAGCTCAGGGAAATAACCTTCAATATAATTCAGTTTTTAGTTGTATTTCATTAGGAGTCCATTCAAGTCTAACTAGTGTGGGTTTAATTTCTGCTATTTCAAAGTCTCTTTCAGATAACGGTATAGCTTGCAATATTTTTTCTGGATACTTTCATGATCACATATTTGTACAAAAATCTTTTAGTACCCAGGCTTTGGAATTAATTAACAATATAAAGACAAAATAGGGTTAGACAATAAACCCATTGGGTTATAAATTAACTAGTAAATTTAAAGGAGAAAATTATGTTAAAACTACATTTCGCACCTAATTCTCGAGCTGGAAGGATTCTTTGGTTATTAGAAGAACTAGAACTGCCTTATGAATTAAACAAGATGCAATTTAGTCCAACAGATCTTAAATCTGATGAACATAGAGCTAGACACCCTTTAGGAAGAGTTCCTGTTTTAGATGATGGAGATATACAGATTTGGGAGTCGGGAGCTATTACTGACTATATACTTGAAAGACATAAGAATGGTGGGTTAAAGCCATCTGTCGATTCCGAACACTTTCCTAAATACTTACAATGGTTTCATTATTGTGAAGGAATGGTAATGCCACCTATGAATACAATTGTTGTTCACACACTTCTTCTTCCACCAGAAAGAAGAGATGAAACTGTATTAGGTCAAGCTCAAAGACTTCTTAGCAATGCATTAAAGCCTGTAAATGAAACCCTAGAAGGAAAAGATTATCTAATAGGGGACTTTTCTGCTGCTGATATTATGCTTGGACACTCTTGCTTTATGAGTAATAGACTAGGGTGTGTTTCGGATGAAATGACTAACATTAAATCTTATGTGGAAAGAATTGAGAGTAGGCCTGCATTCAAGAAGGCGATAGAAACACAATAATTCAAATTGAAAGAAAAGGTAAGAATATTCTCGTATCTTCCTAACCCTAGAGTTTGGAAATCAATTATTGCTGCCAATTATGGTGATATTGATATAGAAGTTATTGGGGATAAACCTCGGAACCTTACTGATTGGTTGTGGGATTATGACGCCAAGCTACTAAATGAGTCTGAAAAAGAAAAATATAAAGACTTAAAGAAGACTGGAAGAAGAGGTTTTGCTGGAGAGCTATATAAAACTGGTGAATTTCTTGAAGCCCATCCTTTTGGTACTGTACCAGCGGCCTTTGGAGGAGAAGAAAAAGTTGGAATATTTGAATCAAATAGTATCTTAAGAGAAGTTGCTAGATTAAGTGGGCACAAAACTTTATATGGAGGAAATGATGTCCATTTAAAATCTAGAATTGATAGTTTCTTAGATGCTAACTTAGTATTTTCAAGAGAATTTCAAGTTTATATCTTAGAACTAGAAGACCTGAATAAATATACTCACTCTAGAACCTCTTCAGCATATAGATTTTATTTAGATGGAGTGGAAGCTTCTCTTTCAAAAAATGACTATTTAGTAGGAGATAATTTAACGATAGCAGACATATCATTTGTTTGTGAGTTCTCGCAATTTCTTAGAGAAGGACACTATGAATCTGAGATAAAAAAGAAAGGCCTTGATTTAATCTCTAAGGATTTTAAAGAGGATTACCCTTTATGTTTTAACCATATATTTACGTTGAGTGCCAAAGAAGAATTTGCTTCCGTTATGGGCACTTACTTAGACTGGTATAAGGAGAAACATCTTTGAACCAAGGTCTGTGCAATGATTCTTCATAAGGTAAAGACTTTTTATGAATAAATTTGATCAATGGATAGAAGGCTATCCCGATTTCCCCAAGAAGGGCATATTGTTCAGAGATATAAGTCCTTTATTGGCAAGTCCAGAAGGCATGAGTTTGTTAAAGAAAGAATTCGTAGAGCTGATTTTAGACTTTAAACCAGATTTAATAGCTGGAATAGATGCTAGAGGATTTCTTTTTTCTTCCTTGATTGGTGAAGCAATGAACATAGGAACTTTAATGGTTAGAAAGTCAGGTAAGTTACCAGGAGAGGTCATAGAGAAAAGTTATGATCTTGAATATGGGTCCAATACTCTTGCAATGCAAAAGATAGATAATCTTAAAGGAAAAAATGTCTTAATAATTGATGATTTACTTGCCACTGGAGGCACCATGAAGTGTGCAAAAGATCTAATTGAATCACAGGGCGCATTAGTCTGTGGATGCGCTGTAGTGGTAGAGCTCAGTTTCTTAGGAGGTTCAGAGATCTTAGAGTGTCCAGTTGTTAGTTTGACCTCTTATGACGATTAAATTTAATAAGTCTGAAACGCTCATTATTGTTGCTTTGGAAGATGAATGCCCTAAAGACTTAATAGAAGATTGGAGGGTGGTTTACTCTGGGGTTGGTAAAGTAAACTCTCTCATTAGCCTTAGTAGGGCTATTTCGGGAGAGAGACCAAATACGGTTATTAACTTTGGAACAGCTGGATCAATGGATCCAAGTTTACAAGGTTTAAAAGAAGTAACTACCTTTAAACAAAGAGATATGGATGTCCGCCCTCTTGGTTTTAAAGTGGGAGAAACGCCTTATGATAGTATTAATGATATTAGTTTAGGAAGACCTGGGTTAAGTTGTGGAACGGGAGATAATTTCGTATCTTCAAGCCAAAACATTGATACTGATTTATTTGATATGGAAGCTTATGCGATTGCCAAATTCTGTCTTCTTAATGAATTAGAATTTTATTGTTATAAGTTTGTTAGTGACAACGCAAATGATGAGGCAGCTGAAGACTGGAAAAAAAATGTATCTAAAGGAGCGAAGGAATTTAAACAATTAATTGGGTAGATAATATGAAAAAATCACTTCTTTGGTTTGCTTACTTGTTGGTATACACAACGCCCATACAGCTTTTCTTCTGTTTCTGGGTATATTCTTTTTTATTTTCTGCAGAATATAGCCTTCTTTCCTTTAGTACTTCTGAATTTATGGATCTTACTTTCCTTAAACCTATAAAGATCTGGATCTATTCATGGTTCTGGAATGATTTCCTTGATCTTATATGGTCTTTGCCTGTTGCAATAATGGCAACTTTAAAGTTAATCATCAATACCTGGTTGGGTTTTTGGCTATTGCCTATAGCTAAACGATTGAATGGATAAAGACGCCATTGTTAGTTCGGTCACCATTGATGTCTTTAAACAGGAATATAAATTAGATTTTGAAACTTTAAATCTTCAATGGATCCAAAAATATTTCAAAGTTGAAGAAGAGGACTTAAAAGTATTAAAAAACCCTAAATCTTATGTAATTGATGGAGGAGGGCAAATTTTCTTCGCTGTAAAAGATGGTAAAGCTATTGGAACGGCAGCAATGGTCTTAACTAAAGAAAGAATTTTTGAACTATCTAAGATGGCTGTTGATTCTAGCTATCGAGGCTTTGGTATAGGGAGAATGCTTATCAATGAATGTATAAAATTTGCTAAGCAAGAGAACGCTTTAGAAATTTTCTTGATTACTAATGATAGATTATTACCAGCTTTAGAGCTTTATAATTCATCAGGTTTTGAATTAGATCAAGATTATGATGATAATAGGTATGAAAGAGGTAATACTAAAATGAAACTATTACTTAGATAGGGAGAGAGTTATGGATTTAAATTTAGAAGGTAAGAGAGCCGTAGTGACTGGAGCTAGTCTTGGTATTGGAGAGGCTTCAGTAAAAATGCTAGCTGAACACGGAGCGGAAGTAAGTTTTTGTGCAAGAAATAAGGAAGCTGTCGAGACACTGTCAGCACAAAAGGTAAATAGTGGGTCAATAAAGGGTTTTGAAGCTGACATGGGAGATAAAGGATCTACGGAAGGCTTTATAGAAGCGGTACTTTCTGATGGCCCTGTAGATATATTAGTTAATAACGTAGGGGCGTCACCATCAAGAAATTTCTTGTACATGACGGATGAGGATTGGCAGCAACTTCATGAACTTAATCTTTTATCTGCAGTTAGATGTACAAGAGCTTTTTTACCTCACATGAGAGAAAAGAAGTGGGGAAGGGTTGTCATGATTTCAAGCTCTGCAGGAAAATATCCTAGCGCAGCCTTGATAGACTATGGCGCTACGAAAGCAGCAATGATTTCAATCTCTAAATCATTAGCTAAGAAATACGGTTCAGATGGGGTTTTAATCAATTCTGTTCTACCCGGTTTAATTCATACTGCTATGTGGGAGAGAGCTGCTACCGAAATAGCTGAATCTACTGGTGGGAAAATGGAAGATGTAATTAAAGGAAATGGCAAATCAGTTCCTGTAGGAAGGTATGGCACTTCAGAAGAAGTGGCTTCTTTAGTTACATTTCTTTGTTCTAATGCTGCCTCTTACATTAGTGGAACTTCAATTGAAGTTGATGGAGGTCAATCAGGCCACATTTAGATGGATTCATTCAAGGGTTCTTGTCATTGTAAGAAAGTAACTTTTAGTTTTACCTCTCCCGGTATTTTAGAAGAAATTTATAAATGCAACTGCACGCTTTGCATTAAGAAATCTATAATCATGAAATCGATTCCTAAAAATGCATTTGTATTAGAGTCTTCTCCAGAATTTTTAGGAAAATATATTTGGAATAAAAAGATTGCTAAACATTATTTCTGTAATGAATGTGGCGTATATACTCACCATATTAGAAGAAGAGACCCTGAGCAGATTAGTATAAATTTAATGTGTGTTAATGATATATTGATACCGGAAAATACTGTGATCAAGCTAATTGATGGAGCTAGTCACGATTAAACAAATATGTTGATAGCAAAGAAGAACAATAACCTTTTTTTAAAGTCTTCCACAATACTTGGATTGATAGTCTTTGTCGTTTATTTAATTTTTGACTTAGGTTTATTAAGTTTGATTATGAGTTCTGATAAAAGCAGGATTTCTTTGGTAATTTTATCTATTTATTTAGTAGCTTCGCTTCATTGGTATTATTTAAGTTTCTCATTAGATAGAGAAATAGAAGGTCTATATTCAGATAGTGAAAAAACTTCGGCCTCCTTGATTGTAAGTAAATTTCTTAAATTAGGAGGTAAAGATAGAACTAAGGATTATTTATCTTTATTGGAAGACGAGTTATCCAACAGACATGCCTTAGGTTATATGGTTGTTGATATATTATTAAAACTTGGACTTACGGGAACTGTTATAGGTTTTATTTTAATGTTAATACCTATAGGGGAAATTAAAGATTTTGATCCGCAAGTAATTCAACAACTTCTGTCCAAAATGAGTGGAGGCATGGCTGTAGCTCTTTATACAACATTGACAGGATTAATTACGAGTATTTTATTAAAGTTACAGTACTTTTTGCTGGATTCAAATTTAACTAGTTTTATAAATCATTTATCTTCAAGAGTGTTGGATGAAGAATAGGTTTCTCCAAGGGAGTGATGAACAAGATGTCTTTACAGACCTTCTTTTTAATGCGCTCTTAGGATTTGCTTTTATGTTTGCCATTGCATTCATGCTGATAAATAACTCAGAAGATTCTGGAAAGATTGAATCAAAAGCGGAGATCTTAATATCGGTTAGTTGGCCAGATGATCATCCAGATGATGTTGATGCGATTGTCGAGGATCCTCAAGGGGGGCTTGTTTGGTATCACAATAGAGATAGCGGTTTAATGCATTTAGACAGAGACGATAGAGGAGTCTTTGCAGATAAAATGAACGTTAATGGAGAATCAATTTCTAACCCTATTAATCAGGAGATTGTTACCGTCAGGAAGCTTCAACCAGGCGAATATGTAGTAAATTTACTTCACTATAAGGCTAACTATAAAGAAACATTAAATGTTGATGTGAAGGTGGAGAAACTAAATCCTGAAGTAGAATTAATTTATTATGGTACGCATGGATTAAAAGGTGTGGGCGATGAAAGGACTGCTGTTAGGTTTACAGTTGATGGTAATAAAAATATAACAAATGTAAATCAACTCTCTAAAAGACTATTAACTCGAGCTTTAGGAAACAATTCAAAAGGATAGCAGGAATTGATCGAGGAAAGAATAATCCTAATTACTGCTTATCTAGTTATAGCTGCTTTATTATTGAGCTTTTACTTTTATACAAGTTTTTCTAAGACTTTTAAAGCCTCTATCATAATATTAACAAGTTGTTTCTATTTCTTTACTTGGCATGCTCTTGAAGGTCTTATGGGATGGCCAGTAAATCAAGACATGCCCAGCGAATTTAGAATACTTTGGATAAATATAAGTGAACCAGACAAGGAGAATGTTAATTCAGGAGAAATCTTTTTCTGGGTAAAAGATCTTGATAATGCAGGGATTCCTTCAGCCAAACCTAGAGCTTATTCAATAGAATGGTCTGAAGAAAATGCCAAAACAGCAGAAGAAGCTTTAAAGAAGATGGAAGAAGGAGAAATTCTTAATGGAAATATGAGCAGAAATATTCTGACCGGGGATAAGAAGAAATCTGAAGGGGCAAATTACCAAGACACTGGTTCGCTTGCTGGTCAAGAAGGAGAAGAACCTACTTTTCAATTCAAAGAGGTTGCACCTCCAACTTTACCTGCAAAAAGACCTTTATAAAATCTGGGTTAGTCTTCTAAATCTAACCAAGTTAGTCTCTCAGAACCTGCTTCTATTTCTCCTGTAGATACTAATCTATCTTGCTCAGCCCTGGCTTTAACATAGTTATGTATTAAATTTGTATCTTCCTTGGTTAGTACATCACTAAATGAAGCCATTCCCTTACTAGAAAGTATGCCCTCAAGCACTATTAGATCAAAGCCTTTGTGAGAGCCTTCTCCCATTAACCTTAAGTCTGGGATAACACCGCCTGAGCGCGCTACAAGACCATGACATCCTGCACAAAAATCGTGGTATAGGATTTCGCCTTTCTTTATATCAGAGTTACTTACTACACTTAAATCTTGTTCTGGAATATCTCTATTCCTTAGGTTAGGTTGAGGAAGTTTTTCTGTTCCATTTAGTTTGAAGACAAGCAATCTTCCTGCATTATTATAATTTAAGGAAGCTGGTTTCTGAACAGGGTCTAATGGCTCTCCTGAAAAAAGGTCACCACCTCCCGTTCCAGTTAATATTGAAACATACTGTTCGCCGTTAATTTCGTAAGTAATTGGAGGTGCCAACATAGAAGTGTATGTATTGAATTGCCATAGTTGTTCTCCTGTATCTTTATCATATGCAGTAAACATACCTAAAGCGTCACCTTGGAAAACCAAACCCCCCTCTGTGGCTACTACACCTCCATTCCAGTAGTGAGGAATTTCAATAGACCAAGACTCTTCTCCAGTTAAAGGGTTGAAAGCTTTTAGATAGCCTTTTGGGGTTGGCCAACTTTCAATATTGTCTAAGAAGAGTTGCGTTATTCTTCCAAACTCTAGCCCCAGGTTCATTCTTCCAGGATTTCTTTTGTAGATTCCAGTCTTTTTGTACTCATCAGCAATGGAATAGATTAGAGGGTTATCTTGGGCAGGAAGATAAACCATACTAGATTTGGCATCAACTGACATAGCTTGCCAATTATGTGCTCCTAGAGGACCAGGTAATACCCATTTTGCTTCCTCAGAGTAATCTAATCCTGGATTCTCTACTGGTCTACCGGTTTCTAGATCGACGTGAGAAGCCCAGGTTACAGTAGCAAAAGGATTGGCTCTAAGAAGATCACCATTGCTTCTATCTATTACATAGAAGAATCCATTTTTAGGGGCTTGTAATAAGACTTTCTTTTTCTTCCCGTCAATGTCCATTTCAGCCAGGGCCATATCCTGAACGGCGGTATAATCCCAGTTATCTCCTGGAGTAGTTTGGTAATGCCATTTATATTTACCAGTATCTACATCTAAGGCAACTATAGATGAAAGAAAAAGGTTATCTCCGCCTCCTGGTGATCTGATTTCCCTTGTCCAAGGAGAGCCGTTACCAACACCAAGATAGAGATTATTAAAATCTGAGTCATACACTATAGAGTTCCATACGGTTCCACCTCCACCAAATTCCCACCAATTGCTTCCTTTCCATGTTTCAGCAGCTAATTCCATGATAGGGTCTTCAAAACCTAAACTCGGGTCACCTGGAACAGTATAAAACCTCCAAATTTGTTCACCTGTTTCTGAATCGTATGCTGTTACATAACCTCTTACTCCAAATTCAGCTCCTCCATTTCCAATAAAAACTTTTCCTTTGGCTGCTCTAGGGGCTCCAGTTATTGTGTAAAATCTTTCAGCGTCATTTATTGTGTTTACTTCCCAAACCTTTTCTCCTGTCTCAGCATTTAAAGCAAATAATCTACCATCTAGACTTCCGAAATAAACTTTTCCGTTGTATACAGCCACTCCTCTATTTACAACATCGCAACAGGCTCTTCTTGCTACTTCTCCAGGTACTTTAGGATCAAAAAACCAAACAGTTTCTCCAGTTAAAGCATCAATCGCGTAAACCTTACTCCATGAGCTTGTCAGGAACATTATTCCATCAACCACGATGGGGGTAGACTCTTGCGCACGATTGGTGCCCATATCTTTATACCAAGCTAATGCAAGATCAGAAACATTTTCTTTATTAATCTTTGTTAAGGGAGAGAATCTATTTTCTTCATAGGTTCTGCCATGTGCAAGCCAATTTTCTGGTTCACTTTCAGCTTCTAATATTCTTTTATCATCAATTAAACCTATATTGGTGGAACCACTATTCACAACACCCGAAGTATTTACTTCCTCTTGTTGATCGCTACCACACGATATAGTTATTAATACTATTCCAGATAAAAGAGCCAATAATCTAAATTGTTTTTTCTTCAAGATTTTCATAGTTCCCCCAATAATTACTAACTTTAAACCAGTAGATACTTATTAATCAATATCTCTAAAATTTGGTTTCCTTTTCCCCAAGAAGGCAGTTACACCTTCTTTAAATTCAGCTCTATCTAATAAAACTCTTTGTGTATCTCTTTCATAGTCTAATTGTTCATCAAGAGATCCAGAAAGCGCTTTGAAGTGAGCTTTCGAAACTTCTTTTAGACCTTTAATTGCTCCATTTGCCAATCTATCAGCTAGCTTCATGGTTTCTTCCTTAAGTTGATCGTCTGGGTAAAAATCCCATATTAAACCCCATTCTTTAGCCTGTTTTGCAGAAACGTCATCTCCTAAGAGACCCATTCCATTAGCTCTTGCTCTGCCTATAAGGTTCGGTACAAACCAAGACGCTCCTACGTCAGGAATAATGCCCAAATTAGGTCCAAACACTAATTTAAATTTTGCAGACTCTGAAGCTACGATTAGATCTCCTGAAAGAGCCAGTCCAACTCCTCCTCCTGCAGCTATGCCGTTTATGGACGTAATAACTGGCTTATCTATCGAAGTTATTAATCTTATAAGAGGGTTAAATCCAATTTCCATACTATTAGCGCCAGCTTCTCCTCCAGTCATTCCTTCTTCACTTGGCCAGCCTCCATCAGCTAAGTCTGCACCAGAACAAAAGCCTCTCCCTTCACCGGTAATTATTATTACCCTAGAATCTTTTTCCTTTTTTATTTCTTGAAAAGTTTCATAAAGACCCATTATTAGGTCACGATTCATCGCATTAAGCACTTCAGGCCTGTTTAAGGTTAAGACCATAACACCGTTATCTTTTAATTCTTTCTTTATCGCATTATTCATAATTTAATCAAATTGTTTTTCTGTACTGGCAAATAGGAAATAAAAAATTCCTCCAAAAAAAGTTATACCAGCTACGACATAAAATACCATATCCCACGAGTTTGTGGCATCAAGAATTACTCCTGTTAAAACGCCACCCACTAAACCAGGCAGGGCAGCAACCATATTTGTTATACCCATTAGCCTTCCAGTGTGCTTAGGTCCAATATCTGCATGGTTCACAATAAAGCCTCCTGCACTAAACCCACCAAACACATTACCTAGACACATTATGGCAATAATGCCAGCGACGCTTTCTAATTCAGGTACTAAACATAAGCAAATCCCACTGCCTCCAAAAGCTATTGAATTGCAAAGTTTTCTTACCGTTATAAGCTTTATTCCTTTATTGGTTAAATAATCAGCAAAATAACCACCTATGTTTATAAACAAGAAAGAAGTTATGTGAGGCAGCATGGCTAAAACACCTACTGCAGCCATAGGAACTCCTAGCCCATCTTTTATAAAGATAGGAAGCCAAGATAAGAATACGAAGAGACTATAGTTACTGCAGAAATGCGCTACGGTAATAGCCCAAAGGGGTAGGTTTGATCTCCATTTAGAAAAGGCTAAAGGAGAAGCTTTTTCTGATGCTGGAGCATTAGCTAGTATGAACTCTAGTTCATCAGAAGATATATTTGGATCTTCTTTAGGAGAAGATTGAGCAACCCGCTGCCAAAAAATGTACCAAATAAATCCCAATCCTCCGTATAAGTAAAATGCCCATTCCCAACCCCATCTTAAGATAATTATTGGAGTCACTAACAATCCAAAAATAGTGCCGATAGGAATAGCACTATTAGTCAATGCAACCGATCTAGCTCTTTCACTAAAAGGAATCCATCTGGCATACAAACTATGCCAAGCAGGAAAAGTAATACCTTCTCCTAAGCCCATACCTATTCTTGCGATTATTAGAGCTGTAAAGCCTCCAAAGAAAGCCCAAGGAGTAATTAAAGTAAACAAGGACCATACGACTAAGCCAACTCCTAAAACTATTTTTGCTCCTATTCTGTCAGATAGTAGACCTCCCCAAATCTGGGTAACCATGTACCCAATATAAAAGCTTCCTAAAACAACTCCTTTTTGGGTTTCAGTCCAACCAGCCCCTTCACTCATAGGAATTATGGCAAGTGAAATTACAACTCTATCTATATAACATATAAATACAGCAGCTACTGTAAGCCCTATAACTTTAAATCTTTGTGGCATTAGGCCTCCTCCCCATTTATTCCCATAAGATAACCTTTTCTATTTAGAATTAGTATATAAATCTAGTTTATATATGATAAGTTAGCTAAATAAAAGGAGAGCTAAATTTTGAAAGATTCTCAGCATTTATTTGAAGGCTTAAAAGTTGTAGATGCTGCCAGTTTTATTGCAGGACCCTCGGCTGCAACAATAATGGCAGATTTTGGAGCAGAAGTTATCAAGATTGAACCACCTGAAGTTGGTGATAGTTTAAGGTGGTTAATTACCAATGGGAGAATGCCGGAAGGCAAAGAGAATTATTGTTGGGAATTAACTTCTAGGAATAAGAAAAGCTTATCTTTAAATCTAAAAGAACCTGAGGCTTTAAAGATACTTCAAGATTTAGTTATCTCGGCAGATGTTTTTGTTACCAATATGCCTTTTCCAGTTAGAAAGAAATTAAAGATCACGGCTAAAGAAATATGCCCTTTAAATGAAAGACTTATTTATGCTTCTTTAACTGGTTACGGAGAAGTAGGACCTGATGCAGATAGAACCGCCTACGATTCAATGGCTTGGTGGGCAAGAAGCGGATTAATGGATTGGGTTCGGCCTTCAGATAATTCACCTGTTGCTTGGTCTACTCCTGGAATGGGAGATCATCCTACAGGCATGGCTTTATATGGCGCTATTGTTACTGCTTTGTACAAAAGACAATTAACTGGAAAAGGGTCGGAAGTTTCAACATCTCTAATGGCTAATGGTGCATGGGCTAATGGAGTATTTATCCAAGCAGCCTTGATGGGAGTAGAATTTGCTGACAGATCAGAACCTCTTCCAAGACACCCCTTCTATGATTTTTATAAGACACAGGATAATAGAGAGTTTGCACTCGGATTAATTAATGCGGAAAGAGAGTGGCCTAAATTAGCTAAGACTATTAATAGAACTGATCTTTTAACTGATCCAAGATTTGAAGGAGATAATTTAATAGAAAATGCTAAAGAGCTAAAAGCAGAACTCCAGTCTGAGTTTTCAGAAATGACTTTAGATGAAATAAATAAGCTTCTTAGACCTTCAGGAGCCACATACGGAGTTTTGGGAAAAACTACTGACCATGAGCATGATCCACAATTTCTAGAAACTGAAACTTTAGTTCCTTTAGAGCATGAGTCATTTTCAAAACTTCTTACTATAAATAGCCCCTTTCAAATAGATGGCGAAGATAAGATCTCATTTAAAAGAGCTCCCCATATAGGAGAAAATACATCTGAGATACTTTCAGAAATGGGTTTGGATGAAGAAACACAGAAGATTTTAATGGAAAAGGGAGTCATTGCGTAAAATGAGAAAAATAATATATTTTTCCTTAATTGCTATGATTATAGGCTGTAGTCAGGAAGAAGCCTGCATAGATGCAGATTTAGTTTTATATAACTCGAAAATTTATACGGCGGATTCAGATAATAACGTTGTTGAGTCAGTCGCTGTGAAAGATGGTTCCATCATTTTTGCTGGTTCTAATAAAGAAGTCGGATCATATAAATGCAATGCAGAAATTATGAATTTATCTGATGTATTTGTTTACCCAGGCTTTATAGATTCTCACGTGCACCTTAAGGGGACTGGGTATAGAGAGCTGTCCTTAAACCTTCAAAGGTCAAAGAGCTTGAAAGAGATGCTGACCAGTGTACAAATTTATGCCAACGGTTTACCAAAAGGTGAATGGGTCGTAGGAAGAGGGTGGATAGAAAAAAAATGGCCTGAAGGAAGATTTCCTACCAAAGAAGAGTTAGACCTAATATCTAATGATAAACCCATTCTTCTTGAAAGAGCTGATGGGCATGCCGTTATAGTTAATTCCTATGCTCTCTCTTTAGCAAATATTAACTCTAGTACTGAAGATCCTCATGGAGGAAAGATTAATAGAGATGAAGAGGGTAACCCCGATGGAGTTCTAGTCGACAAAGCATCATTATTAATTGAGAACTTAGTTCCTAAGAAAAGTAGAAAACAAGAAAGGCAGGCTATAGAAGCTGGCTTAGAAGTGAATGCACGGATGGGCTGGACGCAAGTCCATGACGCTGGCTCTCCATTACAGGATTTTGAGATATTAAAAGAAATACAAGCTGAAGATAACCTTCCGATCAGAGTTCATCTTTATGTAGAAAATACTAAAGACGCTCAAGATTTCTTAAGTGACGGTCCTTATCTTGATAATCAACACTGGTTGACTGCCAGAGGTATTAAATTAGTTGCAGATGGAGCTATAGGTTCAAGAGGAGCTATGTTTTTTAAAAAGTATGAAGATTACGATACGGAAGGCCTTCTAATACTAAAGAAAGAAGAAACTATGCCTACATTGATTAAAGCATTAGAAAAGGGAATACAAATAGAAACACATGCAATAGGTGATCTAGGTAATAAGGTTGTCTTGGATTGGTATGAAGAAGCTTTTAATGAGATAAATGACGAAGAAAGAGTTATAGCTAATCCTAGATGGAGGATAGAACATTCTCAAAATATAAGACCTGAGGATCAGATAAGATTTAGGGATATGGAAGTTATAGCTTCCATGCAACCCTCTCATGCTATAGGCGATCTTCATTTTGCTTATAAAAGATTAGGTTATGAAAGATTAAATAATGCCTATCCGTGGAGAAATCTTTTAGATTTGGGAGTGGTAATAGCTGGAGGGTCAGATGCTCCGGTTGAAATAGGAGATCCTAGAATAGAGTTTAAGGCTGCTGTTAGTAGAAAAGATTTAGACGGATTCCATGATAAAGGTTGGCACCTAGAGCAGGCGGTAACAAGAGAAGAGGCCTTAAAGATGTTTACTATCTGGGGCTCTTACGCAGTTTTTGAGGAAGATATAAAAGGAAGTATAGAGGTTGGTAAACTAGCTGATTTTACAATCTTCTCAAAAGACATAATGAAGATTCCTGAAGAGGAGATAATGACTTCTGAAATAGTAAGCACAATAGTTGGCGGTAAAGTCGTATATTCAAAATAAAAAAAGGGCGCAAAAAGCGCCCTTTTTTATCAGACTCTAATATTAAAAGTCTAAACCTAACTTGAAGTAGTAGAACGCTCCATTAAAACCAAATGGAGATCCTTCTGGGTACTTCATTCCGCAACATAATGTCGCAGGAGGGCTATCAGGATACTCATCAGTAACATTTTGTGCTCCTAATGTAAGAGTATACTCCCCAAGATCTCTTGAAACCTCTAGATCAAGGGTAGACATATCGCCTACTGTCGTACTAGTACCTGAACCAGACCACCATAGCCATTCGTCAACATAGTTGTATCTAGCTAGTATTCTGTAATCGCCAGTATTATGAACGGCAGATAAGTTCCATCTATTTTCTGGTAATAGAGATTCAAGCTGACCTATTCTTTGAGCACCAACTAGACCACTAGTTTTATCAACTTCAGTAGTAGTGTTGCTGCGCACAAAAGTAAAGTCAGTCGTTCCGTTACCCATTTCAGTAGAATATGTAGCTACAATATCTACACCTTCCGTAGTTGTGTCGTAATCATTTACATAGAAACGGAAATTAGTTAAGTCACCAGCACCAGGAACTCCTTGTGCTTGCAAGTTAGCTATATCCGCTGCGGTTAAAGTTACGTCATCACCCTGAGTAATTCTGTCTTCAAGTTCAATTGAGTAAGCATCAATAGTTACATTGAAAGAGTCTGTTACATCAAAAACCATACCAAAACTTACGTTTGTAGATTCTTCAGGACCAAGCTCTTTACCGCCATATATCACAGATACAGGGTTAGTAGGAGACAATGTTCCTTTCTGGAATAGGACTCCATCACTTCCAGCAACTGTAGAAATATTGGAAATATTTGCTTGTCCAGGCGTTGGGGCCCTGAAACCAGTACTAGTAGTGAATCTTAAATTAACTCTATCTGTAGCTCTGAAAAGACCAGACAACTTGAAGTTACTTGTAGATCCGAAAGTATCAAAATCTTCATAACGACCCGCTAATCCAAGAAGAAGTTGGTCAGTTAAGTCAGCTTCTAAATCTACATAAAGAGCTACGTTACTTCTGTCCCATACTCCTGCCATGTCAGGGTTGAATCCACCAAATCCGTTAGATCCAATTCCAAAACCTTGGTCA
>Ga0315327_10000759_pt1 | contig 16288 bp, 16 predicted proteins | sample M110032315metaG_FD_203460 | JGI IMG/M metagenome (GOLD analysis project Ga0315327, IMG submission 203460) | Ammonia-oxidizing marine archaeal communities from Monterey Bay, California, United States - M1 100m 32315 | ecosystem: Environmental > Aquatic > Marine > Coastal | place: USA: California... | reverse complement strand
ATAAAAATGCAAGAGTAAAAATTATTCGTAATGGTGTAGATTTAAAATCTTTAATTAGTAAAATAGATTTTAAAACTAAATATAATATTAATTCCAATTTTATACTTTTTGTTGGTAGATTTTCTAGGAGTAAAGGTGTTGAAAATTTAATTATTGCGATGAATAAAATTAAAGATAATCTAAAGAAGTCTAATACGCAACTTGTAATTATGGGAGTAGATTTTGGCTTTGAAAAAGAAATGATGGAATTAATTGAGAAGTTCAATTTATCCGATCAAATTTTAATTATAAAAAATCCACCAAGAGAAGATGTTATTGCTGCTTATGGTGCAAGTGAATTTCTTATTCTTCCATCTTTATGGGAGTTATCACCATTAGTACCATTGGAATCATTTGCTTTTAAAAAACCAGTAATTTCAACTAATTCTCATGGAATTCCGTTTACAGTTCAACATAATAAAACTGGTATATTGGTGGAACCAGAAAATTCTGCCCAATTAGCCGAGGCAATAATTAAATTATTGAATGATACAGATTTAAGAAATAAACTAGGTTTAGAAGGATATAATTTTGTTCAAAATGAATGTAATTGTGTTTCTATGGCAAAAAATGTATTGGATACATATGAAGAAATTTTGGACAATAATTCAAATAAATACTAGGTATCAAGTGTGAAATAATGAAAAAAGATTTTTTTAAAGATGCAAAAATTAAATTTCCAGCTTATGAACCATGGATTTCAAATGAAGATAAAAAAATTATTAATAAAACTCTAAATCAAAGTATGTTAACCCTTGGACCTCAATTAGAAAAATTTGAAAGTGATTTTTGTAAATACTCTAATGCAAAATATGCAATTGCAGTATCTAATTGTACTGCTGCTTTACATTTATCATTAATGGCATTAGGCATCAAAAAGGATGATGAAGTGATAATACCTGATTTAACATTTGTTGCAGATGCTAATGCAATTTTAGCATGTAATGCTAAACCAATAATTGCAGATATTAATAAAGAAAATTTCTTTTTATCCATTTCAAATATTAAAAAAAATATTACCAAAAAAACTAAAGCAATTATTCCAGTTCATATCTATGGTCAAGTTTGCAATATTGATGAAATCATGGACGTTGCAAAAGATAATAATCTAAAGGTTATAGAAGATTGTGCTCATGCAGTTGGAACTTTTCATAAATCAAAACATGTTGGAAATTTAGGAAACACTGGTTGTTTTTCATTTTATCCTACCAAAAATATTACGACTGCAGAAGGTGGTATGGTTATAACTAATTCAGAAAAAATTGCAAAAAAAGTACGACAATTGAGAAGTCATGGTATGACAAAATCATTGAAAAATAGATATTCAAGTGAATATCCTTGGGTTTTTGACATTTTAGAACCTGGATATAACTATAGATTAGATGAAATTCGTGCTGCTCTTGGAATAACACAATTAAAAAGAATTAAGAAAATTAATGAACTTCGTAAAAATGCTTCATTATATTATTTTAAAAATTTACAAAATATTCCTGGAATTATTTTACCAGATATGGTAAATGATAAAACTCATTCATATCATTTATACACAATTCGAGTAACTAAACCATACAAATTATCAAGAAATCAATTATTCAAAAAATTAAAAGATAATGGTATAAGAACTACTGTATATTGGATGCCTATCCACAAATATACTGCATATCAAAAATTTGCTAAAAAATCAAATGTTATTAATACCACAAAAATTTATGATGAAATTTTAGCATTACCATTATTTCCAAATATTTCAAAAACTCATCAAGATAATGTAATTAAGGTTATCAAGTTATCTTAAATGACTTTAAATTATTTCTGAAAGCCATACTTCTTTATGAGTAGAATTGGAAAGTCTATGTGCTGCCATTACTTTTGCTTGACTCAATAATTCTTCTTCAAAGTTCAATGGAGATTTTTCCTTGCCTGTAATCTCCATACAAAAAGTATCAATCATTTTAAGAAAGTGATCTGTAGGAGGAATTTCAATAATTTCATTTTTTCTACCTTTCCAATTATTTTCTATATTGTATTGTAAATTTATTTTTGTTATAAAATCAGATGGAACAGAATATGCCCTATCTAGTGATATTACTCCATCTGATCCCCATACTTCGTATTTTGCTTGATAATAATTTCCATTTGCATAAGTTATGCTTGCAGTTTTATTATTTTTGTATGTTAGAATGGATGTACCTTTTACATCAACACCGCTTTTTGGATCATTATAACTTTGATAAAATATAGAAACAGGTTCTTCATCAAAAATCATTCTGCTTGCACATATTGGATAACATCCAGAATCGTTCAAAAATCCACCTCCTAATTCTTTTTTGTATCTGATATCACCTTCTGGAAAAGATGGAAATCCAAAACTACCGTTAAATGAATCAATATTGCCAATTTTTTTACCATTTATCAATTCTTTGACTTTTTGGTGCTGAGGATGAAATCTAAACATGAAACCTTCCATTACTCTAACATTATTGTTTTTTGAACATTCAACAATTTTTTTTGCTGAATTAAAAGAATCTGTAGATGATTTTTCACAATAGACATGTTTTCCTGCTGATGCTGCTTTTATGGCTAATTCTGCATGGGTACCAATTGGAGTAGAAATGTAAACTGCATCAATTGAATCATCAAATATTACATCATCATAAGTGCCATTTTTTTCACAATTAAACTCCTTAGCATATTCTTTAGCTTTTTCAATACTTCTACTTCCAATTATTCCAAGTTCAGCAAATTCTGACTTTAATATTGCAGGAATTACTGATTTTTTAGCAATTCTTGAACAACCAATAATACCAAATTTTAGAGAATTCAATTTATTCACAAATATGAAATAATTCCTCTTACATGTGGTCCAACAAAATTTTCAATTTTTAGTAATTGTTTAATTTGATATAATGTAATCCAAATAAAATAATCTGGAATATCTAATTCTTTGGTTTCTTCAATTTCAACAATCATATTATAATTTGATTTTAAATGAAATCTTCCACCATCTTCAGATTGCCATTTTGCATAAATAATTTTTGGATTATTTGATTCATTAAAATATTCAGCAAATAAAGGTCGTTTTCCACCATGAGCTTTTAGTAGATTACTTGTTGTTGCTTGTAATGTTGGAGATAGTTGTAATTTTCCAATATTCCCTGGTTCTGCTTTTGCTTGAAGTAAATAATGTGGAACACCATTAATTTTTTTCATTAATATTCCTAATATCCCTCCTGGATTTTTTGCAATCATTGGTTGAGTCCAACCTTCTTTTCCTACTTCTCGGTCAAATGTATTTGAAACTTTAACTCCAATTATTTCAAAAAATCCTTTTGACTCATGAGAAATATTTCCAGATTTTGTTTCAATATCCCATTTTTCTAAATCTTTAACCCCAATTTCTTCAACAATCATATCTGATTCTTCTCTTTTTTTATTAAACCATTCAATAATGTAATCAAGTTTGTTTATTTGATTATCATCTTGAATTGATTCTAGCATAGTTTTAATTCTTATTCTAGAATCTTCATTTATGGTATACTTATTATTTTTTAAGCAATTTACTATTTCATCAATTATCAATATATTCAATCCATATTTGATCAAATTATAAATTTTTAAGATTATTTAATATAGTATATAACTTGATTCCCACATTATACAATAATGTATTACTTGATAATTTTATTATTTTTTATTCCATTGAGTGCATTTGCTGATACATCAGAAAATTGTTTATTACTTACTGATGTTGATAATGATAAAAAATTAGATGAAATACAATACCATTTATTAGATTTTTCAAATTGTGACTTAATTGGAATAAATCTTAATAATTTAGATTTACAAAATGTCAAATTTAGCGGTTCAAATTTATCTGGAAGTTATTTTTATGGAAGTAATTTAGAGAATGCCGATTTCACAAATGCAATATTATATGGAACAAATCTTGAAGCGACTAATTTAGAGAATGCAGATTTCACAAATTCAACATTAGATGGTTCAACATTTAGAGATTCTAATTTAGAGAATGCAGATTTTACAAACGCAAAATTAAAAAATGTAAATTTATATAAATCAAATTTAATTAATGTTGATTTTACTAATGCAGATGCAACAAATGCAAATTTTTGTGGTGCTTATTTAGCTTATATGAAATTTGATAATACTATTTTTAGAAATACAGATCTACATAATGCAAAATTAATGTTTAGTGATCTTAGTACTTCAATATTTGAAAATACAAATTTTGTGGGAGCTGATTTATCTAATTCTAATTTAAAAAATCAAAATTTACAAAATTCAAATTTATATGATGTAAATTTGTATGGAGCAAATTTTGATGGTGTAAATTTAAAAAATTCTAATCTAAGATTTGCTAATTTAATTAATACTAATTTAATGAATGCAAATTTAATTGATACCGATTTTTATAATGCAACTATAAAAAATACTGAGTTTAATGGAACTCTTTTTCATAATACCAATTTTTTTGGTACTAGTATATTAGATAATTATACACCACTGAATGAATCTGAAATAATTTTTGATCCTAAAGGAAATTCTGTCACCTACTACTCTCATTATGGGTTTTCTGTTAATTCAGATGATTTATCTGATATTTTCTCTCAAGACAATTTGACTGGATTAACTCTTTATCAAAAAACCTTCGAAAATTCTTTTATACGTGAAAAAAATTTATCTGGTTCATTATTTCAAAATATTTTATTTGAAAATATGACTATTAAAAATACTCAATTTATTGGAGTATTATTTCAAAATGTAACTTTTAAAAATTCAGATTTAACTAACGTTGATTTTTCTGGATCTACAATGGAAAAAATTAATTTTATTCATACTACTTTGAATAATTCATCATTAAATCACATAGGTGGTGCATTAGTTTTTAAAAATTCAGATTTAACTAATGTTGATTTATCTTATTCAGCAATTGATGGTAGTATTTTTGATAGTACTGATTTAACAACTTCTAATTTTGTAAATACAAATCTAAATGATAGTAAATATATTAATTCTAATTTAAGTGGATTAACAATTTCTAATATTGAATTAAAACATGCTTCCTTTAAAAATTCTAATGTTGAAAATTTAAAAATTAATAATGGTAAATTAGCAAATATTGAATTTGATCAAAATACTATTTTTTCTTCTGATATAACTAATGAAATTTTTATTAGCACTTCACTTGAACCTGCAGAGAATTTTTTAGATTATTTAAATCGTGTAATTAAAAATCAATTGATAAAACGTTTCGGATTTGAAAATGATAATCCTTATTCTAATTTTTATTAATCTATTCTAATTAAATATTATTCTAAATCAAATTTACTGTCTGAAATTGTTCTATGTTTAAAATGCTCTTTGATTTTATCCTGAAGTTCTGTAAATTTTTTAATTTCCTCATCTGTAAGCTTTTCATTTTTTAACATCTTCATCATTAAATCATTAGAAAATAGATATGCTGCAATTATTGCTTCTGTATTTAATAAATTTCGTCTAGCATGTGGATTACTTTCAATTGCAATATCTGCTTCTGATTTAAATCCTGGACTTCTTTTAAAATGAATATATCCTGCTCCAATTAAACATGGAATTCCAATTCCTATTACTGCAGCAACATAATGTCCAAATGTTGGAAAAATTTCTTGTAAGAACCCAATGTTATCAATTGCAAGGTAGTAAGTAACAACTAATGTATTTACAGCTGCAAAAATAAATGCAAAGTAAACTGCCCAACCAGTCCTAAAATAGAACCATGCTCTAAAACTTGTTGATTTCTTTCTTGGATCACTCATAATCTTATTCCTTTATGATATTATCCATATCTGTTAATGTTATATTTGAAATAGTTCTAGAATTATTTTGATCTTGAATTTTTTGTTTTAAAACAACCATTTCTTGAAGTTCTTTTTCTGTAAATTTTATCTTATTCATTTTTTTGATTAATAATTCATTTATTTTATAGATCACAACTAACATTAATTCTCTATTTTCTAAACCTCTAATGACATGAGGGTTGGATTCACTTTGTATTTTTGCTTCTTCTCTATAAGCGGGTGAACGTTTTGTATGAATATATCCTGTTCCAATTAAACATGGAATTCCAATTAAAATTACTGAAATTACATAATGTCCAAATGTTGGAAAGATTTGTTGAAGAAATGAAATATTATCAATTGCTAGATAGTATGTTGTGATTATTGTATTTACTGCTGCAAAAATAAATCCAAAATATGTTGCCCAACCAACTCTAAAATATTGCCATAAACGAAATGTATGACTAGTATTATGAGCATGTAATGTATCTTGTTTTCTCACAACCTCAGTAAATTTATCAACTATATCAATTAGACTACTAAAATAAATGTTAATTATTTTAATTTACACTTCTATTTTATTTCATTTCGAGATTAGTATTAACTTTTTTTTCTTGAATTAACCATTTTAGATATTTTAAACGATAAAATTTTTTATCTAAGAATTCTTTTTCATTAATAGAAATATCTAAAAATTTTTTATACATTTCTTTTACTCCTTCTGATAATTTTCTTTTAGGTTTAAAATTTAATTCCTCAGTTATTTTATCAAAATTAACCTTATATGATCTAGAATCTTTTCCTACATTATCACCAAATGATATTTTTGAATTTGGAACTATTGATTCAACTATTTCAGCTATTTCTTTTACTATGAAATTATTTTCATTACTACCTACATTGAAAACTTCTCCCTTAATTTTTTCCTCAGATGATTTTAAAACTTGAATAAATGCACGTGACATATCTTCTACATGAACTAAAGGTCTTGACGCACTACCATCACTAAGCATTTTTACTAATCCTGTTGTAACTGCTGATCCAGTTAAATTATTTACTACTAAATCTAATCTTAGATTTGGAGATAACCCATATGCTGTTGCACTTCTTAAATTTACAGGAAAAAATTCATCATCTTTTAATTTTAATAAGTCATTTTCAGCAAGTACTTTTGATTTTGCATAAGCAGTAAGTGGTGAAACATTAGAATTTTCATCCACAATATCTTGATTTGCACCATATGATGAGCATGAAGATGAAAAAATGAATCTTTTAACTCCTGCCTTTTTAGCTATTTTTGCAAGTTCAATTGTTGTTTTATAATTAATTGTATATGTCAAGTCTTCATTAATTTCACCCATTGGATCATTAGAAAGACCTGCTAAATGACAAATAGCATCAATTCCTTCTAAATCTTCTGATGTAATATTTCTAATATCCTTTTTTAAATAATTTGTATTTTCTAAATAATTTTCTGAATCCATTAAGCTTTTTGGAAAATATCCTATGTCACATCCTATCATTTCAAAATTTTCTTTTTCAAGTAAATCTTCTAAAACAGCTCCTACATAACCAAAATTGCCTGTTACGAATACTTTCATATATGTTATGAATTGGTACCTTATTAATCGATTTTTATTTTTTTAAAACATTAATTATGGACTATTTTATAATGTGAGTAAAAAATGAAAAAAGATTTTTGTCGTTTATGTAATTCTATTTTTGATCATATTTTTATTGATCTTGGAAATACTCCTTTAGCTAATTCTTTTTTAAACGAACATGATCTTCAAAAAAATGAATTTACTATTCCTCTAATTGCTTATGTATGTGAAAAATGTTTTTTAGTTCAATTAAAAGAATCCAGTTCTCCCCATGAAATTTTTTCTGATTATGCATATTTTTCATCATATTCTACTACTTGGTTGGAACATGCAGAAAATTATGTCGAAATGATGTTAAATCGTTTTGAATTTAATGAAAAAAGTTTAGTTGTAGAGTTAGCAAGTAATGATGGTTATTTATTACAATATTTTAAGCAAAAAAAAATTAATGTACTTGGTATCGAGCCTGCAGAAAATGTTGCAAAAGTTGCAATAAACGATGGAATTAATACAAAAATAGATTTTTTTACAAAGGACTTAGCATTAACTTTAAAAAATAATCATAAACAAGCAGATCTAATAGTTGCCAATAATGTTTTAGCACATGTACCTAAATTAAATAATTTTGTAAATGGAATTAAAATATTATTGAAAAATGATGGCTTGGCAACTTTTGAATTTCCACATTTATTAAATTTAATTAAAGAAAATCAATTTGATACCATATATCATGAACATTTTTCATATTTTTCTTTAATGACAGTAATTAATTTATTTAAAAATCATGGTTTAGAGATTTTTGATGTTGAAGAACTTCCTACTCATGGAGGATCTCTTAGATTATTTGTAAAACATGATAATAATAATAATTTTAAATCTACTCAAAATATTAAACATATACTTGATAAAGAAATTGAAGCAGGATTAAATAATCTTGACACTTATACTAATTTTTCAAAATCAGCAGAAAAAATTAAAATAGATTTATGTAATTTTATTCATAATTGCAAAAAAAATAAACAAGAAATCATATGTTATGGTGCACCTGCAAAAGGTAATACACTATTAAATTACTGTAATATTGATAAAACTTTGATATCTTATACAGTTGACAAAAATATTCATAAACAGGGAAAATATTTGCCTGGAATTCACTTACCAATTAAATCCCCTGACGAAATTAATAAATCTAAACCTGATTATTTACTAATTTTACCTTGGAATTTACAAAATGAAATTATTAAGGAAATGAATTTTATTCGAGAATGGGGCGGAAAATTTGTTATTCCAATTCCTGAGGTAAAAGTATTGTGAAATTTCTTAAAACTAATCTAAATGATGCATATGTAATTGAAATTGAAAAAACTGAAGATGAACGAGGATTTTTTGCTAGAACCTTTGATGAAAAAAGTTTTCTTGAATTAAATTTGGAAATTAATTTATTTCAAAATAATATTTCTTTTAATAAAAAATCAAAAACATTACGAGGTATGCACTATCAAAAATTTCCAAATGAAGAAGTAAAAATTGTTCGTTGTACAAAAGGAAAAATTTTTGACGTAATTATTGATTTAAGAACTAATTCTTCTTCTTATAGAAAATGGTTTGGAATTGAATTAACATCCGATAATCATAAAATGATATATGTACCTAAAGGTTTTGCTCATGGATTTTTGACACTTGAAGATGAATCTGAAATATTTTATCAAATGTCTGATTGTTTTGCACCTGATTCTGCTTTAGGTATTCATTGGAATGATCCATCTATTGGAATAAAATGGCCTTTTTCTCCATCTATTATCTCAGATCGTGATAATTCATATTCACATGTTATCCCATAAATTAAAAACTTAGATATTCTGTTTAAAAATATGAAGATTTTACTCATAGGTGGAAGTGGTGTAATTGGTTCATATTTTGTTAAAACATTATTACAAGAAAATTATGATTTAGTTTATACTTATTATAAAAATAAAATTATTTCCTCTCATGCTATTTATTTAGATGTACAAGATAGATTATCCACAATTGAAACAATAAAAAAAATAAATCCTGAAATAGTTTTAATTTGTAATGCTTTAACTGGAGTTGATTTATGTGAAGAAAATCCATTATTAACTGATTCAATAAATGTTAAAGGAACTCAAAATATCGTGGATGGTTGTAAATTATCTAATTCTAAATTAATCTTTATTTCTACTTCTGCAGTATTTGATGGAACAAAAGATGAATATTTTGAGAATGATGTACCAAATCCCACAGGTGTTTATGGTATGAGTAAATTTCAAGGTGAATTAATAATTAAAAATTCAAATTTACCTTTTTTAATATTAAGAACAGATCAACCATACTCCTGGAATGAAAAATGGCATCATACTAATTCTGTTATTAGAGTTATAGAAAATCTTAAAAAAAATGAAACATTTAATGAGATAACTGATTGGTATAACACACCTACGTATGTACCCGATTTTGTTACTGCCACCATAAAGCTAATAGAAAATAATCATCAGGGAATTTTTCATCTAGTTGGCAGTGATTTTATTAACCGATTCAGTTGGGCAAAAAAAACAGCAAAATTTTTTAATTTAAAAAATGAATTGATAATTCCAATACATTCATCAGAATTGAAATTATCCGTTGAAAGAAAGAATATTCATCTTAATAATGATAAATTATTTAAAAAAACTAAACATAAAATGATTGGTATTGATGATGGATTAGAATCCATGGTAAATGCATACAATAATAATTATTCATGAAAACCATCTAAATACATAAAATATCTAATACTTAACTCATAATCAAATGAGTGAGACAATAGAACCAAAAATGGTTATAGGAATGCCAGTTTATAATGCATCCAAATTTATTCACAATGCAATTACTTCTTTATTAAATCAATCTTACAAAAATTTTATTTTAATTATATCTGATAATGGTTCAACAGACAATACAAAATTAATTTGTGAAAATTTTCTAAAAAAAGATAAAAGAATTAGATATATTCATCATGATAAAAATCGTGGATTTGCTTGGAATTTTAATTTTGTTTTAAATCAAATAAATAGTGAGTATTTCATGTGGGCCGGTGCAGATGATATTTGGCATCCTCATTTCATTGAAAAAAATCTTAATTTTCTTGAAAAAAATAAAACTTTTGTTGGAAGCACAAGTGAAGTAAAACTTTTTTATAAAATTTGGGAAGAAAATGATTTTCAAAAATTTGATAAAATTAATAGCGATAAAAAATATGAATGGGTTCATCCGTTAATTGGAACTTATGAAGAAAAAGTAAAATTTTTATTTAATTTTTGTAGATTTGAATATACATATTCAATTTATAGACATGATATACTCAAAAAATGTATAATCAAACAAAAATTCCTTAGTTGGGAAATACCTATAATTCTTAAATTATTAAAATTTGGTAATCTAAATGTTGAAGATGGTTTAATGGCATACAAGTACATGGGTCTAAGAAAAAACCCAAATTACCACAAAAAATTATTTCATACTAACAAAGAGTATTATGGAACACTTTTGTCTCTTTTCCCTTTTTTTTTATTAACTATTCATGTTTTTAAAATTGTAGGACCTAAAATTTATTTCAAATATTTATTTCGACGTTTTTTAAAGGATAATTATCGTGCACAAAGACTTGTATTTCTTGATATATTTTCACGTGAATAATTTTAAATTAATATTTTTTATCTATCCAATTTTTCTCCATAATACACAAATAGTCATTACGAAAAAAATTTAATTATAATGAAAGCAATAATTTTGGCCGGTGGATTAGGAACTAGAATTTCTGAAGAATCACAACATAGACCTAAACCTCTTATCGAAATTGGGGGCATGCCAATTTTATGGCATATTATGAAAACATATTCTTCACATGGAATTAATGATTTTGTAATTTGTTGTGGATATAAGGGATATATGATCAAAGAATATTTTGCAAATTATTTTTTACATATGTCTGATGTAACATTTAACATGAAAAATAATGAAATGAATGTTCATAGAAAATCTGCAGAATCATGGAATGTTACATTAGTTGATACTGGAATTAATACTATGACTGGAGGAAGACTCAAAAAAGTACAACAATATGTAGATAATGAAACATTTTGTTTTACTTATGGTGATGGACTTGCTAATATTTCTATTATGGATTTAATTGAATTTCATAAAAAAAATAATACTCTTGCAACAGTTACTGCAGTTCAACCTCCTGCGAGGTTTGGAGCATTAGAATTAAATGAAAATAAAGTTGTATCTTTTAAAGAAAAACCTCCTGGAGATGGAAATTGGATAAATGGTGGATATTTTATTTTAGAACCAGATGTATTTGATTATGTAGAAGGTGATTCTACTGTTTGGGAAAAAGAACCTGTAGAAAATTTGTCACAAAAAAATCAATTATCTGCATATAGACATTCTGGATTTTGGCAACCATTAGATACATTACGAGATAAAAATAAGTTAGAACAACTTTGGTCTGCTGGAAATCCTCCATGGAAAGTTTGGTAATTAAGTTGTATTTCATATTTTAAAAATAATTTTTCAGTAATTATCTATTTATAAAATTGATATTAATTTTAAGAATTAATCTTTTTTAATATCTAAAATCCTTTTGATCTTAGTATTAAAGCTAAATATCATTTATATCAACTACTATAAAATATAAAATAATGTCATATTTTGAGTCGTTATTTTCATTAAATAACAAAATTTCTATAGTTACTGGTGCATCTAGAGGAAATGGAAAATCAATTGCAGAAGCATTATTGCGTTCTGGATCTACTGTAGTTCTAATTGATATTTTAAAAAAAGAATTATCTAAAACTGTTAAAGAATTTCAAAATGAAAATTTAAAAGCATTTGAATATTTTTGTGATATTACCAAAAAGAAGGAAAGATCTCAACTATTAAAATATATCAAAAAAAATTTTGGACGATTAGATATTTTAGTAAATAATGCAGGAATTACATTGCCTGAACCATCTTTAGATTATTCTGAAATATCGTGGGAAAAAACATATGATGTTAATTTAAAGGCACCATTTTTTCTTTCACAAGAATGTGTAAAAATCATGAAAATAAATAATTCGGGAGTGATCATAAATATTACAAGTATTAATGCTGAACTAGCATTTCCAAATAATCCTTCATATCAAGCATGTAAGGCAGGATTAAAACAACTAACAAAATCTATGGCCTTAGATTTTGGCAAATATGGAATTAGAGTTAACAGTATAGGTCCTGGTTATTTTAAAACATCAATGACAAATAAAAGTTGGAAAAATATAAAAAGAAGAAATATAATTTCTGATAATACAATTTTGAATAGGTGGGGAATTCCAAAAGATTTAGAGGGAACAATTATTTTTTTATCATCTAATGCATCATCATACATAACAGGTCAGGATATTTACGTTGATGGTGGATGGACTGCCAAAGGAATTAAATAAAAATAATTTTTCAGGTTAAAGAAATGAAATCAAAATTATTATTATGGATTGATGGTCCACTTTATTTTTCTATAGCATATAATCTTCAAAAAATGTACGATTGTGATATTTATGCTATAATTGATGTTACAAATAAACCAAAAAATTTCTATATTAATCAAAAAATTGTTAAATTTAAGAAAATTTGGTTTTTCCATGATAATATCAATAAAATTCATACGCCAAATCTTGAATATTTATCATTATTTGAAAAAAAATATGGCATTAATATTTGGAAAATTGCTATTAACGAAAGATTATTTTATAATTTTTATAATTTTCATAAATTCTCATCAGAAGAAATATTGTCTATTGAAGAGGATTCATGTAAATTATTTGAAAAAATTCTCAATGAAGTACAACCTGATACTGTTTTAACATATACTCCTAACTTTCATCATTCAGAATTATTTTATCAATTAGTACAAGCAAAAGATTTACCAATTTTAATTTTAAGTAATCCTATGATAGGTTATAAGAGTAGAATCTCAGAAAGTCGTGAAATTTTAGATTCATATGAAAATTTAAAAATGATACATGACTCTAAACGAGATTTTAATGAAATGAGGGAATATCGTAATAAACATGATGTTGCTAAACAAATTAAAATCTCACTTGAACATGAAGGTTTTTCTAAATCAAATTTTATAAAATCATTTTTAAAATTTATTTTTTCAGATAATAGTCATATTAAAACACATTATACTTATTTTGGTAGGACAAAATTTTCAGTTATTAAAAATTCAATTATGAATATTCTTAAAATTAAATTTAGAGAAAAATTTATGCAAAAAAATCTACTTCATGATGTAGATTTAAAAAAACCATTTGTTTATTTTCCTTTAGGTGCAGAACCTGAATCAAATATTCTTCTAGGAGCACCACTTTTTACTAATCAAATAGAAATGATTAGAACCATTGTAAAATCACTTCCAATAGGTTATCAACTATATGTAAAAGAAAATCCTGGTCAAGTAGATAGAGAGTGGAGATCTATATCAGTTTATAAAGAAATCCAAAATATCCCAAATGTAAAATTAATTCATTCATCTTTTTCAAATGAGAAATTATTGGAAAATTCTTCAGTGGTTATAACATTAGCTGGATCATCTGGATTTGAGGCTGCATGTTATGAAAAACCTTCTATAGTTTTCTCAGATGCATTATACACTCTACTTCCTTCAGTTCATAGAATTAAAGAAATAGAAAGACTACCAGAATTAATTAGACAATGTTTAGAAGAACAAGTAGATTCTAGAGATTTAGATAAATTTTTACAAATTTTAGAAAAAAATACATTTGATTTTGATTTACGTGGATTAAATACTAAAATTAAAAATCATTTTTACTATGGAGGATATTTAGTAAATACTGTAATTACTGAAAAACAAATGAATTCTTTTTTAAAAAATAATGAGGAACATTTAAAACAATTAACTGAAGAACATATTAAAAAAATTAAATCTGGAAATGAAAATTAAATGGAATCTAAAAAATTAAAAATTATTGCAATTATTCCCGCAAGAGGTGGTTCAAAAGAAATTCCATTAAAAAATATTAAAAAATTGGGTAAATTACCATTAGTAGTACATTCCATTCAAGCTGCAAAAAATTCCAAACAAATTAACCGAATTATTGTAAGTACTGATAATAAAAAAATTGCAGACATTTCTAGAAAGTATGGAGCAGAAACACCATTTTTACGTCCAAAATCTTTTTCTAAAGATACTTCATCAACATTAGATGTTGTTCAGCATACTATTCAATTTTTAAAAGAAGTAGAAAATTATACTCCGGATATTGTTACAATCTTATTACCTACTTCTCCATTTAGATCTTTAAATTTAATTGATGATTCAATTAAATTGTTAAGAAAATCAAATGCAACATCTGTTGTGAATGTTGCAAAAAATAAAGATCATGCATTTAAAGCATTTTTGCTAAAAGATAATTTTTTGAAACCGTTCAAAACAAATCATAAGAAATATTATCAACGACAATTACTCCCAGATTTTTTCCATACAACTGGTTCAGTATACACTTTTTGGTTAAGTACTTTGAAAAAATATGGTCATTACTATGGACCAAGAATGAAACCAATAATTACCACTGATGATAAAATGAATATCGATATTGATAATTTATTTGATTTATTTATTGCTGAAATGACTCAAAAATATTGGAAATCTTATTTAAAAAAAAATCAAAATAATTAATTTTGAACTAAAAACATTTACTAATGTAGATTAAAAAATAATCTATACCCATGATTAAAAATAAAATTCTTCAAAATACTAAAAAATGTAAAAGAATAAAATTAGTATTAACAGATGTGGATGGTGTTTTAACTGATGGTGGACGTTATTATTCAAAAGATGGTGAAATTTTAAAAAAATTTCATGTTAGAGATGGAATGGGGATTAATATTTTATTAAGAAATAATATAAAAACAATTATTCTTACAAAAGAAAAATCTATGATTACAAAAAAATGGGCTAAAGATATGAATGTCTTTAAAGTTTATTCTGGATTAATAAAAAAAGAACAAGTATTAACAAAAATTTGTAAAAAGTACAAAATTAATTTAGATGAAATAGCCTTCATTGGAGATGATGTAAATGATGTTGAAGTTTTAAAAAAAGTGGGTTTTGCAGCAGTGCCAAATGATTCTATTTTTCAAGTAAAAAAAATAGCAGATTTTGTATGTAAATCTCCAGGTGGTAAAGGATGTTTTAGAGAAATGTCTGATTTAATTTTATTGTCTAAATTTTCTACTAAAACTAAGTGGTATTAGATCTAAAATAATAAAAAGAGGTAAAATATTTTCATTACATTGACATTTGTTATTGCTGAAATTGGAATAAATCATAATGGTGATATAAAAATTGCAAAAAAACTTATCGATATGGCTGTTGTTGCAGATTGTGATGCAGTCAAATTTCAAAAACGAAGTGTAGATAAAGTCTATTCAAAAAAAGTTTTGAATGCTCTAAGAGATAGTCCTTGGGGAACAACTCAAAGACAACAAAAAGAAGGACTAGAATTCTCTGAAAAGGAATACAAAATAATTGATAATTACTGTAAGAAAAAACAAATTCCTTGGTTTGTATCATGTTGGGATACTGAAAGTCAAATTAAAATGAGAAAATTCAATAATAAATTTAATAAAGTTGCATCTGCAATGTTAGTTCATACAGAACTTTTAAAATTAATTGCTAAAGAAAAAAAACATACTTTCATTTCTACTGGAATGAGTACTATGAGTGATATTAAAAAAGCAATTTCTATTTTT
>Ga0315327_10000758_pt1 | contig 16296 bp, 14 predicted proteins | sample M110032315metaG_FD_203460 | JGI IMG/M metagenome (GOLD analysis project Ga0315327, IMG submission 203460) | Ammonia-oxidizing marine archaeal communities from Monterey Bay, California, United States - M1 100m 32315 | ecosystem: Environmental > Aquatic > Marine > Coastal | place: USA: California... | reverse complement strand
GAAGGAGCGATACCACACGCTCGAGATCAGCCGGCTCGGAGGCCTGCTGGTCCAGGCACCCCGCATGGGCTGGATCTTCGGCTTCTGCGTCATGGCGTCGCTCGGTCTGCCCGGTCTGGCCGGCTTTTGGGGTGAGTTTCCGGCCATCCTGTCGGCCTACAACCCGGCCAACGGCGTGCCCGTGGAGACGTTCCGGACGTTCATGGTCATCGCGGCGCTCGGCACGGTGCTGGCCGCCGGTTACCTGCTGTGGCTGCTACAGCGGACTGCCTTTGGTTCGCCGACCGAGGAGTTCGCCGATGATCCGGCCATCACTGACACCACGAAGCACGAGTGGATCTCGTGGGCACCGTTGCTGGCCCTCATCGTGGCCATCGGGATCTACCCGAACCTGATCTTCCGGGTCTCCGACGGTGCGGTGGACGCCTCGTTGACGCCATGTCTAACCGTGGAGGCTGGCGAGCACGCCGAGGCGCTGGACTGCGACGATGTCTACCGGTTGGGCCATGGCGATCATGGCGATCATGGCGATCATGGCGATCATGGCGATCATGGCGATCATGGCGAAGAGCACGCGGCGGCCGGGAATTAGCCCGTGAACGACGCCCTGGTGCTCCTGGCGTTCCAGCGCCCCGCCATCGACTGGCACGGCATCGCGCCCGAGTTGGTGCTGCTGGCCGCCGGCGCGCTGATCACGCTGGTCGACATCGTCTTCCTCGAAAAGGCTCGCCCGTTTACCGCAGCGTTGGCAGGGCTCGGCCTGCTGGCTACCGCGGTTCCGCTCCTGACGCTGGCCGTCGACGGCACCGACCGGGTGATGTTCGGTGGGGCCTACGTAATCGACGAGTTCTCCCTCGTAGTCAAGGCCGTGTTCCTGCTGGCCGGCTACGTGGTGGTCTTGCTCTCCACCAACTACGTGGCCGAGGGCGACTACTGGGAGAACGAGTACTATGGGCTTTTGCTGGCCTCGATCATGGGCATGGTCATGATGGCCTCGGCCCGCGACCTGGTGTCCATCTTCGTGGCCCTTGAACTGCTGTCCATTCCGGCCTACCTGATGGTGGCGTGGCGCAAGCGGGACCTTCACTCCACCGAGGCGGGCCTGAAGTATTACCTGATGGGGGTGTTCGCCTCGGCGGTCATGCTCTATGGGATGTCCCTGCTCTACGGGGTGAGCGGGTCGACCCTGCTGTCCGACATCGGTACCGCCGTGGCCGAGGCCGGGCCTTCCAACGCCGTGATCACCCTGGGCATCGTGTTCGTCGTGGCGGGCTTTGCCTTCAAGGTCTCGGCCGTGCCGTTCCACACATGGGCCCCCGACGTTTACGAGGGGGCACCCACTCCGGTGACCGCTTTCTTGGCCGTGGCCTCCAAGGCCGCCGGCTTCGTTGCCCTGCTAGCTCTCGTGATCGTGGGCTTCCACGCCCGCAGCGAGGTGTGGGAGCCGCTGATGTGGATCCTGGCTGCCGCCTCGATGACGGTCGGCAACATGGTGGCGTTGCGCCAGACCAACGTGGTGCGACTCATGGCCTACTCGGGCGTGGCCCAGACGGGCTTCATGATCGCCCCGCTGGCCGTCGCCGGCCACGGCCCGGCTAGCGGCGACCAGGCCCTTTCGGCGGTGGTCACCTATCTGGCCATCTACACAGCCATGAACCTCGGTGCCTTCGCCGTGATCATCGCCCTGGCCCGCAAGACCGGGTCGAGCGACGTGACCTCCTTCGCTGGAGCCTTCCACTACGCCCCGGGCCTGACGGTGGCCATGGCCATCTTTCTGTTCTCGCTGGCCGGCATCCCGCCGCTGGGTGGCTGGTTCGCCAAGTTCGAGGTGTTCCGGGTGCTGGCCACTGCCGGCGAGCCGTGGGGCTACGTGCTGGCCGCTGTGGGTGCCGTTAACTCGGTGATCGCGCTCTACTACTACGCCGCCTTGGCCCGTCGGATGTGGGCAGACGACGCACCGGACGGCGACCACTCGCCGGTGCCGGTCACCCCGTCGCTGGCCACTGCCCTGGTCCTGTGTGGTGTGGTCACCCTGGCCTTCGGTGTGGCGCCCCAGTTGGTGGCCCGCTTCACCGACGTGAGCCTGCTGGCCCTCGGGGGCTGACCCCACCGTCGCCGTGGACACCTCGCTGGGTGCCCGGCTGGCCGAATCCATTGGGGCCCATGGTCCCATGCCCTTCGACGACTGGGTCGAGGCCTGTCTATACGACTCTGACGGCGGCTTCTACGCCTCGGGGGGAGGCCCCGGCCGACGCGACGACTTCTTGACCTCGCCTGAGGTTGGCCCCCTGTTTGGTGCCGTCTTGGCCCGGTGGATGGATGCCCGTTGGGAGGCCCTCGGTGGACCCGAGGGGTTCACGGTGATCGAGGTTGCCGCGGGGACCGGCACCTTGGCTAGGGCCATTGTCGCCGCTGGCCCGGCCTGCTTGGCCGGTGGCCGCTATGTGATGGTCGAGCGGTCGGCGCCGTCGCGCGATGAGCAGCCCACCGGCGGTTGCCTTTCCTCGGTATCTGACCTGTCTGCTCTGGTTGGCGAGGGACCGGTGGACCACGGTGTGGTCTTGGCAAACGAGCTCCTCGACAACCTGGCCTTCGGCCTGCTGGAGGTCGTTGACGGGCGCTGGCACCAGGTGGTGATCGACGACCCACATGGGGTCAGCGTCGGATTCCGGATGGTGCCGGGTGAGGAGACAGAACCGCCGGTGCCCATCGATGCCGGGTCCCGACCGTCGGGAACCCGCATCCCGGTCCAGACGGCCGCGGCGGCGTGGGTGACCGAAGCCGTTAGCTTGGTGGGCGCCGGATCGGTGTTGGTAGTGGACTACACGTCCACCACACAGGAGATGGCAGACCGGCCGTCGGCGGAGTGGCTGCGGACCTATCGGGGCCACGAGCGTGGTGGGGAACCCACCGAGGCCCCCGGGAGCCAGGACGTGACCGTCGAAGTGGCCGTCGACCAGCTCCCACCCGGAGCGGTTGTAGATACCCAGGCGGCGTTCCTCCGTCGATTCGGGATCGACGATCTGGTCGAGGCGGGCCGGCACTTGTGGGAAGAGCGGGCCCACCTGGGTGACCTCGAGGCGATCCGGGCGCGGAGTCGGGTGGCCGAGGCCGAGGCTCTGCTCGACCCGACGGGACTGGGTGACTTCACCGTGTTGGAGTGGGTTCGTTCCTGATCGCCCGTTTCCAACGCTTGTTCTCGAGGGCTGGGGCAGAACCGACCGCGCTGACTAGGGTCCGGTCCCGCACGACGATCGACAATCACCGGGGAACGCGGCCATGAGTGAACCCACCATCGAGGACTACTACGTGGAAGAGCGGACTTTCCCGCCGTCGCCCGAGTTCGTCGCCTCGGCTCTCCTTTCCGATACTTCCCACCACGACGAGGCGGCCGCCGGTCTCGAGGACTTCTGGGCCCGCCAGGCACGCGCGCTGCTCACCTGGGACCAGGATTTCCACACAACGCTGGAGTGGGACCTTCCATTCGCCCAGTGGTTCGTAGGTGGCACGTTGAACATGACCACCAACTGCTTGGACCGGCATGTCGAGGCTGGCCGGGGCGACCGCATCGCCTACTTCTGGGAGGGCGAGCCCGGCGATACCCGGGAGATCACCTATGCCGAACTGCTCGACGAGGTCAGCCGGTTCGCCAACGTGCTCAAGGGCCTGGGGCTGAAGCGGGGCGACCGGGTGGCCGTCTACATGCCGATGATCCCGGAACTACCGGTGGCCATGCTGGCCTGTGCCCGCATCGGCGTGGCCCACAGCGTCATCTTCGGAGGGTTCTCCCCGGACTCCATCGTGGACCGCTGTGAGGACGCCGAGGCTCGTCTGGTCGTCACCGCCGATGCCGGCTACCGCCGTGGCGAGCCCTCGGCGCTGAAGGTCAACGTCGACGCCGCTCTCGACGCCGGTGCCCCGTCCGTCGAACACGTTGTGGTGGTGAACCGGTGTGACACCGACGTCACCATGGTCGATGGCCGGGACCTGTGGTGGCACGACCTGATGACCGACGCCTCGGCCGACTGCCCAGCCGAGCCGATGGACGCTGAACAGCTGTTGTACCTGCTGTACACGTCGGGCACGACGGCCAAGCCCAAAGGCATCATGCACACCACTGGCGGCTATCTCACCCAAGTGGCCTACACCCACCGGTACGTGTTCGACGTGCGCCCTGAGGACGACGTCTACTGGTGTGCGGCCGACATCGGCTGGGTGACCGGACACAGTTACATCGTCTATGGGCCTCTGGCTAACGGCTGCACGTCGGTGATGTACGAGGGCACGCCCGACACGCCGCGCCCCGAGTTCCGGTCCGGCGACCGGAACTCGTGGCCCCGCGACCGCCTGTGGGACATCGTCGAGCGGTACGGCGTTACTCAGCTGTACACGGCGCCCACGGCCATTCGTACGTTCATGAAGTGGGGGACGACCGAGCCGTCGTCCCACGACCTGTCCTCATTGCGGGTCCTCGGCACGGTCGGCGAGCCCATAAACCCCGAGGCCTGGATGTGGTACCACACCAACATCGGCGGAGAGTCCTGTCCAATCGTGGACACCTGGTGGCAGACCGAGACCGGCGGCCACATGATCTCCCCGATGCCTGGGGTCACTACGACCAAACCGGGGTCGGCCTGTCAGACCATCCCGGGGGTGTTTGCCGAGCTGGTGGACGACGACGGGAACCCGGTGTCCCAGGGCGGTGGCTACCTAACCATCACCCGTCCCTGGCCGTCGATGCTCCGGGGCATCTGGGGCGATCCCGACAGGTACGTCGACACCTACTGGTCACGATTCGAGGGCCGCTACTTCGCCGGTGACGGGGCCAAGTTGGACGAGGACGGCTACCTGTGGCTGTTGGGCCGCGTCGACGACGTCATGAACGTGTCCGGTCACCGCATCTCGACCACAGAGGTGGAGTCGGCGCTGGTCGACCACCCGGCGGTGGCTGAGGCGGCCGTGGTCGGAGCCACCGACGATACGACCGGCCAAGCCATCGTCGGATACGTCATCCTGAGGGGCACACACGTCGCGTCGTCTGAGTTGGGTGAGGAGATTCGGGGCCACGTGGCCATCAAGCTGGGCCCCATAGCCCGACCGAAGGTCGTCGTGCTAGTGCCCGATCTGCCCAAGACTCGGAGCGGCAAGATTATGAGGCGCTTGCTTCGTGACGTGGCCGAGGGTCGGGACCTGGGCGACACGACCACCCTCGCCGACTCGGGCGTGGTCGACGAGATCAGGACCCGTGCGGCCGAGTCCCCCCAGGAGGACTGAGCCACGGCGTCGGTCCGATTCCTCCCCCCCGGTTCGTCTGGGAGTCCACTCGCCGGACCGGTCATTGTCATCGACGTTGACGGGGTGCTCTCGGACGCCTCCGGTCGACAGCACTTGCTGGGTGTCGAGCCCCGTCGGTGGGCGGACTTCTTCGAGGCATCGGTGGACGACCCGGCCATCCCCGAGGGGATCGGCCTAGCTCGGGCCCTTGTAGGGATCGCCGACGACACGGGGGCTAGTGGCGCCCACCCGACCGTGCTGCTGACCGCCCGGCCAGCCCGTCTGGTCGAGACGACTATGGCGTGGATGGCTCGCCACGGTGTGGCGTGGGACCTGTTGGTGATGCGAGTCGACGATGATCATCGCGCTTCGCCGGAGGTGAAGCGAGAGGCGTTGGCCGACCTGCGGGCCACGGGACACGAGCCAGCCCTCGCCGTCGATGACGATCCCCGTAACGCCGAGATGTACTGGGGTGAGGGCGTGCCGGTGGTCTACGTCCATTCGGGCTACTACGACCAATGAGGCCCGTTTCGGTAGCACGCGTTCCGGCCCACCCGGGCTGCCTCTACGATGGACCACCCCGATCGAACCCGGAGTCACCGTGCTGAACACTGCCAAGACCTTCGCCCTGCTGGCCCTCCTGGGCGGCTTGTTCATCGTGGTGGGTGGCGCCATCGGCGGGAGCGGCGGCATGACCTTCGGCCTGATTCTGGGTCTGGTCATGGTTGGCGGCTCCTACTGGTTCAGCGACCGGATCGCTATCCGCTCGGCCCGGGCCGTGCCGGCCGACGAGACGACCCACCCTGAGTACCACCGCATCATGCGGGAACTCAGCATGGCGGCAGAGATGCCCATGCCGAAGCTCTATATCTCGCCCAACCCGCAGCCCAACGCCTTCGCCACGGGCCGTAATCCCGACCATGCCGCCGTGGCGGTGACTGAGGGGTTGCTGGCCCACATGGACTGGAGCGAGGTGCGCGGCGTATTGGCCCACGAGCTGATGCACGTCCGCAACCGCGACATCCTGATCGGTTCGGTGGCTGCCACCGTCGGCATGGCCATAACGATGATTGCCCGGATGGCCATGTTCGCGGCCATGTTCAGCGGTGGTCGCGGCCGGGACCGCAACCCGATCGGCGAGATCGCCTTCGCCATCCTGGCGCCGGTAGCGGCCATGCTTATTCAGGCCGCTATCAGCCGCAGCCGGGAGTTCCAGGCCGATGCCTCGGCGGCCCGCCTCATCGGCGACGGCGAGCCGCTGGCTCGGGCCTTGGAGAAGCTGGAGGTGGCCTCAGGGCGGATCCCATCGGGAGTCGACCCCAACCAGGCGTCCAGTTACATCATCGATCCGCTTAAGGCCCAGGCCCGCGGTGGATCACGGGGTGGGGGCTCGAAACTGTTCTCGACTCACCCGCCGACAGCCGAGCGCGTCGCCCGACTGCGGGGCGGCGACTGGACCACCGGTCCCATTTCCTGATCCGTTTTCGGATCGGACCGCATCGGCGTCCCGATCTGCAGGAAGCTCAGTCGCGGAAGTTCTCGAACTGCAGTGGGATGCCGAGGTCGGCCGCCTTCAGCGCGGCGATGATCTCCTGGAGGGTGTCGCGCTTCTTGCCGGTCACCCGGATCTGGTCGCCCTGAGTCTGCGACTGGACGCCCTTGAGGCCGAGGTCCTTGATGGCCTTGTTCACGGCCCTGGCCTTGTCGGAGTCGATGCCGGCCTGGAGCCTGGCCATCTGACGGGATCGGGCACCGCTGGCCGCCTCGACCTCGCCCCAATCTAGGGACTTCAGCGATACTTTGCGACGGACCAGCTTTTCCTCCAGGACCACCACCAGGGCGGTCAGCCGGTCCTCGGTGGAGGACTCCAGCTTGATTGCGCCCTCCTGGAGTTCGACGAGGGACTGGGTCCCCTTGAAGTCGAAGCGGGTGTGTACTTCGCGGGAGGCCTGGTCCACGGCGTTGCGGACCTCCTGCAGGTCGATCTGGGACACGACATCGAAGCTCGGCATGGCGCGCAGGCTAGCCAGCATCCACCGTCGTGGACCGTCTCGGGGGTCGGTATCCTCTGGTGCTCGGAGGGTCGGTGCCCGAGTGGCCAAAGGGAACGGGCTGTAAACCCGTCGGCATTGCCTTCGGAGGTTCAAATCCTCCCCGGCCCACCAGTCGTCGCCTACCGCGACGGTGTGAGAACGGTTGACGGGTCCGCTGCGGCGGGCCCGTCAACCGTTTTGATCGGTGGGTCTGTCCGGGTCCTGAACTGATCTGGCTTGTCAGATGCGCTGGTCGTCGAATACGACCTGCATGACGGTCACGTCCACCCACCGGTTGAACTTACGGCCCACTTGGCGTTCAATCCCCACCACCGAAAAGCCGTGTTTGGCATGCAGGGCCGTGCTGGCCTCGTTGCCGCCTCCGATCCGGGCGACCACCGAGTGGAAGCCGCTGGTCCGGGCCACCTCCAGAAGGTCGCCCAGGAGTTGGTCGGCGATGCCGCGCCCTCTGTGTTCGTCGGCGACGTAGATGGAGTTCTCGACCGTGCCTCGGTAGGCGGCCCGCTCCTTGTAGGGCGAGAGCGAGGCAAACCCCACCACCGACGACCCGTCGGATGCCGGGTCGACGGCTACCAGGACGCTGAAGGCTCCCGATCGCTCCGCCATCCAGGCCCGGTGGGCTGCGGTGGTGCGTTCTACAAGGTCAAACGTGGATGTCGAGGTCCGGACCTCGTTGTTGTAGATGGCCCGGATCCCCTCGGCATCGTCGGGCCGAGCCAGCCGGATCTCCATGACTGCCGACGGTACCCCTTGACGGGGCTCTCCGGAGGGCCCCGAGACGTCGACCCTGTCGTGGTGGGAATACCCCGATCGCGTGGCATCCTTGTGCCCGGCCATCGTGAGGTGACCAGGCTCCCTTAGCTCAGTCGGCAGAGCGTCTCCATGGTAAGGAGAAGGTCGACAGTTCGATTCTGTCAGGGAGCTCGCTGGCGACGTAGCTCAGCTGGTGAGAGCGCTCGACTCATAATCGAGAGGTCGACAGTTCGAATCTGTCCGTCGCTACAAGCATCGGTTCGGGCCAGCCGCCGATGACGATACATGTCCGCTTCGGCGGATTACCAAGGGAATGAGGCCGAGATGGCGTCCGATAAACGAGTGCAGGTCACCCTGGAGTGCCAGGAGTGCAAGCGCCGGAACTACATCACCACGAAGTCCAAGGTGAACAGTCGCGAGCGCATCGAGCTTAAGAAGTTCTGTCGTTGGTGTCGAAACCACGTGGACCACAAGGAGACCCGCTGACCGCGGTTCGTCCCTTGGCGGACTGTCGAACCGGTTGGTCGGGCCTCGGGTTTCCCTCTGCGGGACGTTCGGGCACCGCTGGTAGCCTCGGCGCGTACCGCCCCCCGATTCCGACCTCGGGTCGGAGGTCGGGATACAGGGCAGTGGCTCAATTGGTAGAGCACCGGTCTCCAAAACCGGCGGTTGGGGGTTCGAGTCCCTCCTGCCCTGCAAGACCGGTCCGACGTGGACCGCTCCCAAACACAGCCACTGGAAACCCAGCCACCGGATCCCTGCGAGGACGTCCCCCATGTCGATGAACCGCGAACAGAAGCGCATGATGCAGCGCCAGGGCGAGGTTGATGCCGACGGCGAGCCGATTCGTCAGCGCCGTCAGCAGCAGAACCGCCCGGCTGAGGAGCGTGCCGGCTTCACCCAGTTCGTCCGCGAGGTGCGGGCCGAACTGCGGAAGGTGGCCTGGCCGTCCCGTTCTGAGACCGGCAACTACACCGCCGTGGTCATCATCACCATCTTGGCCATCACGGCCATCGTGGCTGGTCTCGACTGGGTGTTCTCCCAGTCCGTCCTCGAACTGTTCGACGTCTAATGTCCAGCACCGGAGATTCCATCGTGAATGCCGATTCGGCCGACAACCTTCCCGACGACGTGACTCCGAACGACGGGGATGTCAGCGAGGACGCCCCCGTGGCCGCCACCGACCTACTGCCTACCGGGACATTGGTTCTGGATCCATCCGACGACGGTCCCGAGGCCGCGTCCGAGGCCGCTGGTTCGGCCAACGAGCCGGAAGACGAGCCCGTCGCCGACGAGCCCACTGAGGTCCCTGTCGCCGAGGAATCCGCTGAGGTCCCTGTCGCTGGGGAGCCCGCTACTGAGGAGCCTGTTGCCGAGGTGGTGGACGAGGACGCCCTGCTGCAGGGTGTCCCGGGTTGGGAAAAGGAGGAGGAGCCCGCGCCCGTTAAGGAAAGCGCGTACGACCGGCGCGGCAACTGGTACGTAGTCCACACCCAGTCGGGCTATGAGAAGAAGGTCCGTCAGAACCTCCAGGCCCGGATGACCTCGATGAACCTGGAGGATCGGATCCTCGAGGTCGAGATCCCGATGGAGGACGTCGACGAGTTCCGCAACGGCAAGAAGGTCACAGTTTCGAAGAAGGTGTTCCCCGGCTACCTGTTGGTGCGCTGCTACCTCGATGACGAGGCATGGGCGGTTATCCGCGACACGCCGGGCATCGTGAACTTCGTGGGTGCGGGCGGCAAGCCGTCACGCCTCAGCCGTAAGGAGGTCGAGACCTTCTTGCCCGTGGCCGACGAATCCGAGGCTGTGGTGCCCAAGCGCTCCAAGGCCCGGTTCGGCTTCGGCGTTGGCGAGACCGTCCGCGTCAAGGAGGGGCCTTTCGCCGACTTCTCCGGAGCCATCCAGGAGATCAACGAGGACCAACTCAAGGTCAAGGTGCTAGTCAACATCTTTGGCCGGGAGACCCCGGTTGAGCTCGAGTTCGCCCAGGTGGCCCAGCTCTGACCCCGCTCTGTCGGGTTGCTGGCGAACGCGTGACCCCTAGCACGTAACACCTGTCGGGGTACAGGTTGCCGATCGACCGGTATGACACCAGACTTGACCGTTCCCCCGATCGGCTCCAACGGCCGATGACTGGAAACCGGAGGCGTTCCGTCACCCGTTCCGGTGGAAATACCGACATCCCGATTACGAACAGAGATTCCGAGACATGGCGAAGAAGAAGATCGTAGCGGTCGTCAAGATCCAGATTCCGGCCGGCCAGGCGTCGCCGGCCCCGCCCGTGGGTACTGCATTGGGTCCCCACGGCGTGGCGATCATGGACTTCTGCAAGGAGTACAACGCCAAGACCGAGGACAAGCGCGGCCAGATCATTCCCGTGGAGATCTCGATCTACGAGGATCGGTCGTTCACCTTCATCACCAAGACGCCGCCTACCTCTTTCCTGATCCGTCAGGCCGCTGGCCTCGACAAGGCGTCGGAGAATCCGGGACGTGAAGAGGCCGGTTCGATCACATGGGCCCAGGTGACCGAGATCGCTGAGTCCAAGATGCCCGACCTCAACGCCAACGACATCGAGGGAGCCAAGCTCCAGGTCGCGGGCACCGCCCGCAGCATGGGCATCGTCGTCAGCTGACCTGCGTCAGCCGATATAAAGGCCCCGGGTCTCGTGTTCGGGACCACATGACAACCGAGATCGAGGGTCGCCGCACCAGCGGTTCCGTCAGTCGGGGAGGACCTCGCCCCGCCGGAGATACAGACCCGACCGAGGGAGCTGGACCAAGGAGAAGGCGACATGGGTAGGCAAGGCAAGCGGTACGAGGACGCATCGTCCCGATTTGATCGCGATCAGGTGTACTCGGGAAGCGAAGCCCTTGATCTGGCTACCTCGCTGGCTGGAGCGAAGTTCGATGAGGGGATCGACCTTCTGGTCCGCCTCAGTGTCGATCCGCGTAAGGCCGAGGAGATGGTGCGGGGCACCGTTGCCCTCCCATCGGGCACCGGCAAGGATGTTCGCGTCGCTGTATTCGCCCAGGGCGAATCCGCCAACGCGGCCCGTGAGGCGGGCGCCGACCACGTGGGGGGCGATGACCTCGCCGCCGAGGTGGAGGGTGGCATGCTCGACTTCGACGTGGCCATCGCCACGCCAGACATGATGCCTACCGTCGGCAAGTTGGGTCGGGCTCTTGGACCCCGTGGCCTGATGCCGAACCCCAAGTCCGGCACGGTCACTGATGACGTGGCCAAGGCGGTCGGCGAGTTCAAGGGCGGCAAGGTGGAGTTCCGGACTGATCGGTACGGCAACGTGCATCTGCCCATCGGCAAGGCCAGCTTCGAGGCTTCCGCACTGGTGGCCAACCTTTCGGCAGCCATCGAGGAGCTTGAGCGCCTGAAGCCGTCGTCTGCCAAGGGCCGATACTTCAAGAAGGTGTCGATCTCATCGACCATGGGTCCGGGGATCCGGATCGACCCGCAGCGGGTCTCCGAGTAGGGACGCATTTCGGTGGGGTGACCGGCAGCCGCCGCTATCCTTGCTGGCACAATCGACACGCTCACCGAAGACCTCCGGGTTGCGCTACAGCGCAGAACGAGTCCTGGTGTGGTCCGGATCCGTCCGCCGCGCCGATCGACCGCCCGAGCAGGGGAGTCCTCCTGACCGGAACTGGGTACGCCCGGGACCGGGTCTGCGGTGTGCGGCCGGCTTTCGGGTCGGTACGAGGAAACATCAGTGGACCGGGTGGGGCACGGCATCGCCGGCCCGACCGGAGAGAACAGACGAGGAGGTGTGAGCGTGGGAGAAGCCCGAACTGAGAAGGCGGCGGTGGTCGATGAGGTCCGAGAGAAGTTCTCGGCCAGCGACGCTGCGGTCCTTACCGAGTACCGGGGCCTGGATGTACCGGCCATGGCTGAGTTGCGTCGTGCCCTGCGCCAGTCCGGGGGCGAGTACAAGGTATACAAGAACACCCTTGTGCGCTTCGCCGCCGACGAGTTGGGCCTCGGGATTGAAGATCTCCTGATCGGCCCGACGGCCATCGCTTTCGTCGGGGAGCAGGCTGACGGTTCGGCTGGCGATCCCGTCGGCGTAGCCAAGGCGCTGAAGGAGTTCGCCAAGGTACACGAGGCACTGATCATCAAGGGTGGTCTGCTGGACGGGAAGCGGCTGACTGTCGAGGAGATCTCGGCGTTGGCTGAAATCGCCACGCGTGAGGTCCTGCTGGCTCAACTGGCCGGCGCCATGGCCGCACCGATGCAGCAGTTCGCGGCTCTACTCAATACTCTGCCGCAGAACGTTGCCTATGCCCTGCAGGCCCTGATCGAGCAGGGAGGTGCATCCGGCGCCCCGGCTGAGGACGAGACCGATGCGGCACCCGCCGCCGAGGAAACCGATGCTGCCGACTCCCCTGCGGAGGAGACGGCTGAGGACGAGACCGATGCGGCACCCGCCGCCGAGGAAACCGATGCTGCCGACTCCCCTGCGGAGGAGACGGCTGAGGACGAGACCGATGCGGCACCCGCCGCCGAGGAAACCGATGCTGCCGACTCCCCTGCGGAGGAGACGGCTGAGGACGAAGGCACCGACATCGTCGGTGCACCTGTCAGCCAAGACGACAACGAAGAAGAGGAGTGATCATGGCGACGAAGGAAGAGATCCTGGACGCGATCGCTGGGATGACCGTGCTGGAGCTCAGCGAACTGCTGTCGGACTTCGAGGAGAAGTTCGGTGTGACCGCTGCGGCCCCCGTGGCCGTGGCCGCTGCGGCCCCGGCTGCCGGTGACAATGCTGACGATGGCGAGGAGGAGAAGGATTCCTTCGACGTCGTCCTGACTGGTGCCGGCGATAAGAAGATCCAGGTCATCAAGGAGGTGCGTGCCCTCACGAACCTCGGTCTCAAGGACGCCAAGGACCTGGTCGACGGCGCACCAGGCAATGTGCTGGAGGGTGCCTCCAAGGAGGACGCCGAGAAGGCTAAGGAGGCCCTCGAGGCCGCCGGCGCCACTATCGAACTCAAGTAGTTCCAACTGCTTGCACGGACCCCGGGGGTCCCGTCTGAGAGGGCGGACCCCCGGGGTCCGTTGTTTTCCAATGGCCGGAGGGGCCGCTTCCCGACGGTTTGATGATGATTCGACCTCGGTCCTTGACCGACGTACTGCGAACCCGTACCGTTTGGCTCGGTCAGCCCTTCAGGGCTCGTTTGTGGTGCCCTGCGGGGTTGCGCATCTCTGCGTGTGGCCGTTAGGATCAGCCGTTGCCGTGGTCGCGCTTCTTGTTCGTCATGTTTTCATGGCGGCCGGTCTCGTGTTCGTGGTGATCACAACGTCCGTTCATCCTGGCCAGGAGTTTTAGGTGTCCGCTCGCCCCCTCGTCCGGGACCGGTATTCGTTCGGCAATCTGGAGGAAGTCCTCCCGCTGCCCCATCTCATCGACATCCAGCGGAAGTCGTTCGAGTGGTTCAGTGCTGATGGCATCGCCGACACGTTCCGGGACCTCAGCCCCATCACCGACTTCAGCGAGACGCTCTCGTTGGAGCTTGAGTTCGACCCGACGGACGAGGATTTGTGTCCGCCGCCGAAGTTCACGGTCGAAGAGTGCAAGGAGAAGCACATGACCTTCTCCGCGCCCATCTTCGTACGCGCCGCGTTCAAGAATCAGGACACCGGGGAGATCAAGGAGCAGACGGTCTTCATGGGGGACTTTCCCTTGATGACCGAGAAGGGCACCTTCGTCATCAACGGAACTGAGCGTGTCGTGGTGTCCCAGTTGGTGCGCTCCCCGGGAGTCATCTTCCAGCCTGGAGATCGCTACCGGCTCCGCAACATGTCCAAGCACCAGCTGGTGACCGGCACCATTCATCCTTACCGAGGCGAGTGGATCGAGTTCGACGTCGAGCACAAGCCGGGCAAGCACGTGACCGCCGGTACGAGGGTGGCTCGCAAGCGCCGCATTTCGATGTTCACCCTGTTGCGCGCCCTGGGTTACGACGAGGAGAACGAGCCCGGCTTCCTGGACCGTTTCGTCCGGCATTTCGACTACCTCGAAGGCCAGTGGGAAAAGGACCAGCTTCCCGAGGGGTGGCAGGACGCGGTCGAGGCCGGCGAACGCAAGTCGCCTCAGGAGGAGGCGCTGCTGGAGATTTACAGGCGGGTCCGGCCCGGTGAGCCGCCGTCGGTCGAAGCCGCCCGTTCCTATCTGCGCAACGCCTTCTTCGAGTCGCGCCGCTACGACCTGTCCCGAGTCGGCCGCTACAAGCTGAACCGGAAGCTGGGTCCAGAGATCGAAAAGATCGAGGAGATCTTCGGCCTCGAACTCGAGCGCCCTGATCTCGACTCGCCAGTCCTCACCCGGTCCGAGGTTCTGGCCACTTGCACCTACCTGCTACACCTTGCCAAGGGCGAGCCCGGCTATCGCCTGGACGACCAGGACCACTTCGCTAATCGCCGTATCCGTTCGGTGGGTGAGTTGATCCAGAACCAGCTTCGGATCGGACTGTCCCGCATGGAGCGGGTCGTGCGTGAGCGCATGACGACCATGGACGTGGAGGCCATCGCCCCTCAAGGTCTCGTCAACATAAGGCCGGTGGTTGCCGCAATAAAGGAGTTCTTCGGCACCAGTCAGTTGTCACAGTTCATGGATCAGGTCAACCCGCTATCAGGATTGACCCACCGTCGTCGCCTCTCGGCGCTCGGCCCTGGTGGTTTGTCTCGTGAGCGGGCTGGCTTTGAGGTCCGTGACGTGCACTTCTCCCACTACGGACGCATGTGCCCGATCGAGACTCCCGAGGGTCCCAACATCGGCCTCATCGGTGGCCTTGCCACCTACGGCCGGGTGAACCCCTTCGGCTTTATCGAGTCGCCGTACCGCAAGGTGGTCGATGGTCGGGTAACCGATGAGATCGTCTACATGGCGGCCGACGATGAGGAGGAGTACGTCGTTGCCCAGGCCAACGCGCCGCTCAACGATGACGGCACCTTCCGCAACGAGCGCGTGCTCGTTCGCCGGTCACCCCAGGCCGCATCGCTGAACGATCTCAAGCTGCAGCTCGAACAGGACGTCTTTTTCGGTGCCACCACCGAGATCTCCTACGTGCCGGGCACCGAGGTCCAGCTCATGGACGTCTCGCCGAAGCAGATCGTTTCAGTGGCCACGGCGCTCATCCCGTTCCTCGAGCACGACGACGCCAACCGAGCCCTGATGGGCGCCAACATGCAGCGTCAGGCGGTGCCCTTGGTGCGTTCCGAGGCTCCGTACATCGGCACCGGTATCGAAGTCAGCGCGGCACACGATGCCGCCGACATGCTGCTGGCCGATGAGGCCGGCACCGTGGAGGCCATCGACGGCGTGTCGGTAACCATGAACTACAACAAGGCGGGCAAGGTCGTCCACCCGCTGCTTAAGTACGTCCGGTCCAACCAGGACACCTGCATCAACCAGAAGGTCCGGGTTACACCGGGTCAGAAGGTCAAGGCGGGTCAGCTGTTGGCCGACGGTTCGTCCACCGACGGTGGCGAGCTGGCCCTTGGAAAGAACCTCCTGGTGGCCTTCATGTCCTGGGAGGGCTACAACTTCGAGGACGCCATCATCATCTCGGAGCGCTTGGTCAAGGATGACGTCCTCACGTCGATCCACATTCATGAGCACGAGATCGACGCCCGCGACACCAAGCTGGGCGCCGAGGAGATCACCGGTGACATCCCGAATCTCTCCGATGAGATTCTCGCCGACCTCGACGACCGAGGCATCGTGCGTGTGGGTGCCGAGGTGTCGCCCGGCGATGTGCTGGTCGGCAAGGTCACTCCGAAGGGTGAGACCGAGCTGACTCCCGAGGAGCGCCTCCTGCGAGCCATCTTCGGCGAGAAGTCCCGCGAAGTCCGCGACACGTCGCTGAAGGTTCCACACGGCGAGACCGGCAAGGTCATCGACGTCAAGGTGTTCAATCGCGACGACGGCGACGAACTGCCTCCTGGCGTCAATCAGCTTGTCCGGGTTTACGTGGCCCAGAAGCGCAAGATCAGCGTGGGCGACAAGCTGGCCGGCCGCCACGGCAACAAGGGCGTGATCTCCAAGATCCTTCCGATCGAGGACATGCCGTACCAGGCCGACGGTACCCCGGTGGACATCATCCTGAACCCGCTTGGCGTCCCCTCGCGGATGAACGTCGGCCAGGTGCTGGAGGCCCACTTGGGCTACTGCGCCCGGTGGGGCTGGGAGATCGAC
>Ga0315327_10000750_pt1 | contig 16377 bp, 8 predicted proteins | sample M110032315metaG_FD_203460 | JGI IMG/M metagenome (GOLD analysis project Ga0315327, IMG submission 203460) | Ammonia-oxidizing marine archaeal communities from Monterey Bay, California, United States - M1 100m 32315 | ecosystem: Environmental > Aquatic > Marine > Coastal | place: USA: California... | reverse complement strand
CAGGTTGCGACCAGTCTGGCAAGTGCACGTCCACTAGCATTACCGTAGATACCTCATTGATGGCCGAAGAAAACCCAGACCTGCCGGATGAGGGTGAGGATTCAGCGGGAAGCATTCCCGCTTTGGGCATCCCCTCACTGACCATAGCAGTCTCGGTGGCAGTACTTTTCAGAAGGCGGAGCGCGTGAATATGAGTTTCTCTGGAAGAGTGAGCCGTGAGTCCCATTTAGGTGGACTGCTAGTAGATTTCGAAGGCAGACCTCCTCGACTAGGAGCCAGAATAAGAATCTCAGGGGGGAAGATCATCGGAAGGGTGGATACAGTACTTGGGCCGGTTGGTTCGGCACTGATACACATCCACCCCCTGTACGATGGAATAGATGCCAGGGCATCTGTCGGCTCTCCCGTCGAGATTGCCCCAAGAGGTAAGTCACGTCAGGGACGCCCAAGGGGGAGACATTCTAGTGGAAATTTCCGTGAAAGGAGAGGTCCCAGAAAAGGTTCCTCCGGGGACAAGGGAGGTCGAGGCTTCCGTGACAACAAGGGAGGCGGTCGCGGCGGGGACAGAGGTTCTGGCGGCAAGGGAGGTCGAGGCTTCCGTGACAACAAGGGAGGCGGTCGCGGCGGAGGCAGAGGTTCTGGCGGCAAGGGAGGTCGAGGCTTCCGTGACAACAAGGGAGGCGGTCGCGGGGGAAGAGGCCCGAATCAAACAAGAAGAGGGCCAAGAGGAGAAAATAGGGGCTCGAACAAATCTGTACGAAGAAGGGATTCAGGCAAGAGTGGAAGGGGGAGGAGGCGTTAGCCTCACACCCCAGCATTCTTCATCCGCACTATTCTGCGTGTTTTGTGGCGAAGAGTGCCGAGATGATTTGGCTGGATGCCATAGAGGCTAACGAAGAAGGAGACAGGTCGGCAGCACTGACTCTAGCCGAAGAAGTGGTTTCACTCGAAGAAGACCACGCTGATGCTTGGTTTGCTGTTGCTCAATGGACTCTGCCAATTGACTCACGTGGAAAGCAGACGATGCCCAACATGATTCAGGCGTCCAAGTCCATTGCTTCAATCAGGAAGGTGGTCGAACTGGACCCTCAAAACGAGCATGCATGGAGGATCGGTGGGGAAATCATGGTCGGGCACTTGGGGATGCTCGAACATGGACTTGAATGGTGGGAAGGGAGGAAAGAAGCTGCACCAAGTGACGTGCTTCCCTATTTCGAGCAGGTTTCCATACTAATCAGACTTGGTTATTTCGAAGAGGCTGGCGAGTACCTGGACGTCATGGACAGGATAATCGAATCTCAACCCAGCAAGTCCCTGGAATCTAGGGCAAGGAGAATGAGGGGTATTTTCGAGGAGCAGCGTTCAATGGAGGAGGAACTGGGTTTCGAGCCACAGAACAGCAAAGACGATTCATGGGGGCTAATCAGCAGGATGAGGAAGAAGAAGCCGATTACCGAGACTTACTTCCTCCTCATGTTCGTTATGCCCATCGTTTTCTTACTGGGTTCTGCGGCTATGATGCTGTTTGAAGGAGTGCCTTATGGCACTGCAATAGTGATGCTGCTAATCATCGCAATGTACTTCGGAATTGCTCGCTTCTCCAGGAGGCTGTTGCTCAAACTGAACAGACCTGAATCTTTCCTGAACAGGGCTATCGATATTGAGAGCTCCAGTGGCATGGTATGCGTCCCAAATGAGATAAGGGAGTCGAAACTCTACTCTCACGTAGTCAGAAGCAGAACGCCGGCATTCCAGGAAAGGCTGGGGATGATCGAGGAGTCGAGTGAGCCGCTCACTAGGAAGTGGACCCTCAACGTCCCTGAGCTCTGATCAGCCACCGCCGCCCTTCTGCTGCGAGTAGTACTGGGCATAGTACTGCGTAGCGTACTGCCGTGCCATCTGCTCCTCGTACCCTTGGGCCACTAGTTGTTGGACGTAGGCCTCAACTGGGTCCATCTCCTCAACGCCGCCGAAAGACTCCACCGAGTCCTGCTGCTCTGCAGAACCTCCGCCGCGTCTCATGAAAATCATCGTCACTGCTAGAACGGCGATGAGCAGCAGGGCACCAATGCCAGCGAACATCAGAGTCGAAGAGTCCCCACTTCCCTCTGGAGGAGTTACCTCTTCGTCTGACCTTGGAACGGTGTACAATTGGATCTGGTCATCGACCACATACGACCCCTCTGTGACCCTTATGTGGATGATCCCGGCATTGCCATCGAGCTCGAGATAGAGGTGAGAGATGTTCAGAGACAGTGAGTACTGGTCTCCGTCACATAGCCCATCCTGCCAGTCGAAGCGCCCGAGCGCCTTCTGGGCCGTCTTGATTCCCTCGCTCTTGTCGAAAATCGAAGTGTCATCGAGCGATGCTTCAACCTTCACGTCGCAATCAGCACTTGCATCATTGTCGACAACGGTACCGGTGATGTTCACGATGTCGGACTCCAAAGCAGAGAATGAGTCCCCATCGGCAGTGGAGATGCTATCGAATTCCACATCCGGGGCAGAGTCTCCGAACATCTCTCCTACGACCTCGAAGAATACCCTGGTGGGAGCCTCGTTACGCAGTTCCCTCTTGTCGTATACAGTCAACTCGATCATGATGGTGTTCTGTCCCGCTGTCAGGTTCCTGAATGTGTAAGTCCACTCGACCTCGCTGCCGGGTAACTCGTAGACGTGCACATTGTCCCCATCTCCATTAACGGACCAACTGAACTTCCCTATTCCAGTTCCAACGTCACTGCTGTTTGCTGAAGAGAAGCTGACGCTAGTGTCGCCCGTATCAGAGAGTCGGATCCGATACTTGGGCGAATCAACCATGATCCAGTTTCCATCGGCATCCTGTTTTCCGGTCGGTGTCTGTTGGTAGCCTACGAACTCGACGAAATCGATGAAAACAGAGTCCTCCACTATTTCGATGTGAGCCTCGGGTGGGGTGCTGTCCGCGTTAATGTCATTCGTGTATACCGAGATGTTGGTAATCCTGGTGTTTCCATGAGAGTCATGCAGGAACAGCCAGATCCTCCACTCGGCGTCAATCTTGCAGCCGAGTTCGGCATTCTCATCTGGAACGCAGAAAGTAGCAGTCACGGGAGAGTCTGAGTCTGCTCGATGGATGTGGTTGTTGTCATCCCCTAGTGTTTCTCCATCCCATCCGGTCACAGCCTCTCCATTGGCTGACTCAATCAACCAGTCTGCGTGGATGCCAGTCACATCGGTTTGGAATCCAAAGTCTAGCTCGGCTGAGCTCTTGATCGCCGTTCTTGCATATGCGCCTGACAATACGTCAATCGATTGGGCATCCCCATCTATCGTGAGCTCGAAGCCCTCGCCAGCAATCTCGAATCCATCGGGATATGGGGAAATGTGGAAGTCCAGAAGATTGGCTAACATCGGGAAGTTTTGGTCACCGAATGGTTGTGACACGACGGGGTTCTCGACATCTATGGTGGTAACAATCATCCCACCTTGGTGGTAGTTACAAGTAGACAGCAGGGACTGGCTGGGATTTTCAGAGTCCATGATTATGGTATGGAATGTCCCCCCATCGCTAATCTTGCCCCCTTCGGTCCCTCCTGCTGCCCCATCACTGCAGACCTGGGGTATGTTCTCAGACTTGACCTGGTTGAGGTCCAATGCGGAGAGTGCAACGTGCGACCCTCCGTTGATTCCTGCTAGAGAGGAGGGGTTGATACCCGACATTAGCGGGTGGAAAGGATCGATTAGACTGACATTCTCGGAAAGTATACGATGATCAACTGTGCCATTGAAATGATCCCTCATGACTACGTTCATCCCGAATGGCAGCCTATCCGGTGCGTTCGGGTTCTGTATGTCATCGAAGTCGGAGTAATACGGGCCGAGGTGAACCTGCAGGGTACCCCCGTCCCTCATGAACTCGATAAGTGACTCTGTCAGGGTGATGTCGGCATTGTCGGAGTTCGGAGTTCCCAGTAGTTCGTAGTAGTCCCCGTATTCAACGCTATAGTCGGTCTGCCAGGGCAGGAGTATCTTGGAGTAGTGCTCAAACCAGTCCTCCATGCCGTACATGTCCCAGTCCTCTACCTCAAACTGGGTGTATGTCTTGTTCATGGCGGAAAGATCCTGCTTGACCCTCTGCAGCCTGTTCTGGTCAGTTGGGTTCGAAAGAATTGCCACATCGATGTTGTCTAGGAATTCGATGTCGAAGTACCGTTCGTTGCCTGAAGTCTCACTCGTCTCAGATAGAATTGACTGGAAGCTTATGTTGTACTTGTGGGTGTCGAACCAGAGGTCGTATGGAGCGGTCCAATTGGCCTGTGACCTCTGATGTGGGTCGAGCACGAAAGGCCCGTTGTCAGAGGTCTCTTCGTAGACAGTCTGACCGGTTTCCAAATCAACTATCTTCATTGTGACCTCGTAAACCCCCTCAATTACCCCATTGAGCATGGGAACTGCGAAGTCGTGAGACTTCTGTCCCTGTGGGTTCGTGGCGTATACACATGAGTACACGGCATCTGCTACACAATCCAGTACATCGGCCTGGAGAAGTGTGATGTCTGCGTTGGCTATCTCGAAAAGAATCGTAGAGACGTTGTTAGCCTGGCTAATCTCGGGCTTGTCGAACCACTTCGATGCATTGTTAGTGTTATTGTACAGCGTCATCAGGTCGATTCTGTATAGGCCGCTCTCAAAGTCATGGAGGCCCATCTCGACCACTCTCCTCTGGCCGGAGTCCATCCCAGTCACAGTTTCGGTGTACGAGCCATCGTCGGTGAAGGTGTAGTCGTCCACCCTGATGTTGTCGATCGCGAAGCCAGCGTATCCGGCATTGCCATTGACTCCATCGTCGTTGGAGTAGAATCTCCACGTGAAGGTGACGTCAGCCCCTGATAGTGAGGTGCACTCGTCCGTCCATGCGAAGGAGTCCTCAGCAGTCTGGTTGAGCAGGTGCACGTGAGTCAGGTCGATCCTAGCCGTGCTGACTAGGTTGTCGGAGTCGAACCAAGATACGAAGCCGTCCTCCCCTATTCCGCCCGAGTGGTCTCCTGCGTACTCTACTTCCTCGTAGAGGCCGTTCTGATCGAAGTCCTCGCAGTAGTTGAAAATCGTCTCCGTGTATGGGTTGAATGCTATCCTCAGGCCGTTCTCGTTGAGGTCCGTCCAGCTTCCGTAGATTATTCCCTGGTACACCTCCCCGTCCTTGACCCAAGACGCCTCAAGATAGGAGAAGTCCCTGACGGATTGGACTTTGCCATTCCTGTCAGAGATGTGATCCCCCTCAGCGAAGTAGTCGAAGGTGAGGAATGTGAAGTCTGCACCGCTGTCTGTGAGCTCGATGGGCTCCAGCGTCAGCGTCTCGTTCCAGCTGTCCCCGTAACCATCATCGGGATGCCCCAGCCAGTAGGCCTGATTCTTGAACACGCCTTGGTTCTGGGGAAGCATCTCGTTGGTCCCCGAGGAATCGTCCAATCTGCTTCCATTTTCGTTTCCATCGTCCTCCCAAATCGGCTGGAATCCTGAGAAGTCCTCGGCTGCGATTAGCTCGGGGAGTGCGTTGCTGACCTTCGCTTCGACGTCGAAGTCGACGAAGGTGTTACCCCAGTTTTGGACTCCTACTGTGATTGGCATCTCCCCTGATGCATAGCGTTCTCCATTCAGGAGATCCAGCCATGGCTCCTCGAACAGCCCTGGGTCGTACAGGTTCCTTACAGTCAGCTGGAATCTTGTCTGATCATTTGTGTCGTCCTGGTCAACTTGGTTCCCCCCGAGATTTGCGTTGGATAGCTCTGTTGATATGTAGTAAGTAGTGTTGTCAACGAAATCAGCAGTCAGTTGGACCTGAATGGACTCTCCTGCAGCTAGATCGAGGTTTGTTATTTCTTGGCTCTCGACTGTCGATGTTCCAAAGGTCACATCCCTCTTCCTGATTGTGATGTTATCTATCGCGAAGGCGTCAAGAGCGGAATTGTCCGCAGAACCATCTGGTCCGACAGAACCCTCGAGACCGCTTCTGAAACGGAACCTGATGTCGATAGTCTGCCCTGAATAGGGAGTAAGGTCGATGGTGTTGGCCGTCTGATCAAGTTCGCCGTCTTCGTAGCAGCCCGATCCAAGATCACCCCAGCCGTACCCAAGATATGGGAGGAAACATGAGTCACGAACTCCCCCTGCCTCGGTGTAGTTGTTCCATAGGGTTGAGTGCCAGTCCCCATAGAAGTCTCCGTTGTAGTCGTTGTACTCTGGATCGGGTGCACTTGAAACCCGGTCCTCGATCCTATACTTCCTCTCGTTGTCCCAACCGCCATACCTCCAAACTGTCTCCCACCCAGTTCCATCGCTCCACACCTCTATGCTGCAGGAATCCTCGTACAACCACCTCTCTATTACATCATATGGCTCATTTAGGAATAGTTGGAAAAAGCCTGCGCTACAGATTGCGTCCATGTCGAGGAATGCGGCGTCGGCCCCCACAAGGTTGACGTCCTCCAGGATTAGGGCCTCATCCATGTGATTGTAGTAACCGGTAAAGTCTGAGGAATTGCCGTCATCGAATTGGTAAGTGTGGGTTACTCCCGACCACATGTAGTTAGTTGGATTGGCCTCTGCCTCCCAAGGCGCGTAATAGACTGGTTCCCAAGACGAATTGTCCTGCTCTGGATTTGAGTTGCAGGAGGTTGTGTTGTTGTTTCCACACATGTAGTCCGTGTCGTTGTAGTGGACTATGTCGTCCTCGTCATATGTTGTCCCCTCGACCCAATACCTATCTCCATCAAGGTGCCAGGATGAGTTTCCTGCTGCGTACTCTCCGGTGTATGAGTACTTGTTGAATTGGGCCCCATCTGGGTTCACGTTAGCTGAGGCTGACTCGAAGTCGTTGAAGTAGACCACGGTATCAACACCGCCGAGGACCTCCCTGACTTCCAAATCGACGTCTAGAGACCCTTCAGAGATGGGCATCAAACCAGTGTTCTTGACAGTCACGTTGACCCAGCGATTGCCCTCTCCGACAATACTCTGGAAAGTAGCGGGATCCATAACTGACGGTTCAATCTCGACCCTGGTTATGCCTAAGTCGAAATTATCCAGTACTAAGACGGACAGGTAGTCTCCCTGCCCAGCGTATCCCAGAGTATCCAACCACATAGCATTGTTCGAGAATCTGTAGCCGTAGTCCTCCTGGCCGATAACAACCTCCAGGGCGCTGCCCTCGGAGCCTTGGAGTTGACCTGGCATTGCCATGGTTGGCCTCCTCCCAACGTCGAATGATAGAGGTGGGAGGTATTCGCTGCTATCTGGGTCGGCAAGTAGAATCTGCACGGTGTTCAGAGCACGGAGGTTTGGCCTCAGCAGGAATGTCTGATTCTGTACCGTGGACTCCTGGGTGTCGAGCAAGGTCAGAGAAGTGGGTACGAAGAAGTCGAGTTCACCGTCTTGGTTTACATCGGCTATGGTGACCGAGGCTCCTAGGAAGTCTCCGAAACCAACGTAGTTCTGCTTGTCCCATCCCGAAGGGGTCTTGGTTGCATACGAAACATTCCCGGTGATGCCGTCAACTACTGCAATGATGTCTATCTCATTGACATCGTCATCTGGAGTAGAGTCGGCGATGTCCAGACCATACATCGGGTAGTCGTGCTCGGCATCGAGTGTGAATTCGTGAATGTCCCCCGTACCAGTGGGATCCATTGGATTCGGGTACTGGCCTGTCACGCAATCGTACTCCAGTACTGTCATGTTGTCGAATGTGCCAGAAGAATACCCAACGCCTGCGTTATATGGGGGAGTTCGTAGAAGCCAGATGTCAAGGTCTTCACACTCCCCGGGAGCCAGGATTTCTTCGCCTGGATTGGTGGGGTCGGGGATTGTCTGCAAATCCTCCCCCCAGTTTCCAAGCTTCAGATATTCATAGAAGCCACTGGTTAGTGGGACAGAAATCGGAGCATGCTGATTCGCAGGTAAGCTGTAGTCAGGGCCCCTGTATATCTGGATGAACTGGTTGGCGAACGTAGAGTCGGTCGAGGAGAATACCACGTCGGTGTATCCGTCGTCGTTGATGTCGCCGACGTCGAAGTCTGCGAGGTATGGGTTAATGACCGTAATCGTCTCGAACATCTCCTCCCACTCGTTAACCCTCTCGTCGCAGTCCCCCTTGAGGACGGTTAGGTTTGCGGGCCTGATGAATGACTCACCGACGAACCTGACATTCTGCTGATAGTAGATGACGTCATTCACTTCATCCCCATCGACATCGGCAATCTCGACCCGGTTGCCATCGGCCACGTCTCGGAAACCGGCTCTGAACGAGTCGTTGTTTGAAATCTGGACGTCCTGCCTGTCTGCGAATCCCCCGTTTCCGTCATTGTACAGGAAGCTGATGAAGTGCCCGAAGCCGCTACCTGATGCGATGTCATTGTCACCATCGCAATCCAGATCTCCGATTGAGATGTACAGCGGATCCCTCTGGACAGCATACTGTGTGGTGTGAGAAGCAGAAGCATACGGGACTGCTGAAACAAAGAGCGACGTTAGCATCAGGAACACTAGTCCTAATGCCCTCCTGCTCTTTCCATGCTCATGGTTTCCAGTCATGCTTTCGTTCATCATGGTTGTCCGGACATTCGGACCACTCTTATGCATTGCCGAAACATGATTTTTTTCTGCATGACTAGATTACTACTTTGATTACTTCATCTCAAGCCAACTGGGGTTGGGCGAGTAGCTTACTTCAGCTCCGCCATAGACCTTCTCGAGCCTACCCATTATCCAAAGCCTATCTAGGAAAATCTCGAGGTCGATTCGCTCTCGGTTCATACGCTCGCCCACTAGTACTTCGATGGTTCCGACGTCTAGAGAAGATTGTCCGTGCTCCCTGACTATCAGGGTTAGTAGAATCTGGAGCCATGCCTCCGCCATTGGGTCTCCAGATAGGTTATTGCTCAGGGGCTGGAGGTCCTCAATTTCGTCCAAGAAAGCCATAATTGCACGGATGTCTGGGTCAGTCTTCTTCGAGATACCGTGTTCATCGGCTTCGGATTGCAGGTCCAAGTCCCCCACCTTCCTCACTACCGAGGGGATTCGAGATGGATCGGGCGGTGGCCCGGGAAGGCCTTCTTCTTGCTCATCTTCTTGCTCACCTTCTTCCATTCTAATACCTCTTATTTCCCCAGTATGAATTCATTTTTTTGCAAGATTTCGGAGGACCGTCGGCAGAATCCCGCCATTTCTGTAGTATTCGGCCTCGACTCGGGTCTCTAGTCTGACTATAGCGGGAAAAATTATCTCGGTACCGTCAACCTTCCTCGCTGAAACTTGAATCTCGGAGAATGGCTCCAAGTTCCCGGATGCGGGGATGCTGTAGAACTCTGAACCGTCCAGACCCAATGAGTCGGCGTCAAACCCCTGGGTGAATGCTAGAGGCAGGACCCCCATGCCAACCAAGTTGGATCTGTGTATCCTCTCGTAGGACTTCGCAATAACTGCCCTCACGCCCAGAAGGAGGGTTCCTTTGGCCGCCCAATCCCTACTGCTCCCAGAGCCATACTGGGAACCTGCAAGGACAACGAGCTGAGTTGAGTCTTCGATGTACCTCTCGCTAGCCTCGTGAATGGGAATAACCTCATCCGTTGGGAAGTGGGTCGTGAGGCCTCCTTCCGTTCCTGGAGCGGTCTGGTTTCTCATTCTGATGTTCGCGAATGTCCCCCTCACCATAACCTCATGGTTGCCTCTTCGACTTCCGAACGAGTTGAAGTCTCTTGGCTGGACCCCATGGCTAATCAGATACCTCCCTGCCGGGCCGGAGCTTGAGAATGCCCCTGCGGGGCTGATATGATCAGTAGTTACCGAGTCTCCTACCTTGACAAGCACCCTAGCATCCACTATTGGCTCAATTGGAGAAGGCTCTGGCTGGATTCCCTGGAAGAATGATGGGAGGCGAACGTAAGTGGAATTCGAATCCCATGGGAATAGCTCGCTCGCTTCGCTGGGGATGGAATCCCATCTTGGTTCGCTCAAGATGTCAGAATATCTGCTAACAAACATCTCAGGCCCAATTGCTGCCTCCACTGTACTGTGGATCTCCTCGTCGCTGGGCCAGATATCGGCTAGCATTACGGGTTTTCCAGAGAAATCATGACCGAGTGGGTCTTCAGAGAAATCTATGTCCAATGAACCAGCAAGTGCGTAAGCTACAACCAGAGGAGGGCTAGCAAGATAGTTTGCCTTTATTTTCTGATGTATCCTTCCCTCGAAATTACGATTTCCAGAAAGGACGCTGCCAACAACTAGTTCCGAATTGTCAATTGCCTCCTCTATCTCTGAGTCGAGAGGACCGGAATTCCCAATACAGGTAGTGCATCCGTATCCAACGATGCTGAAGCCTAGTGAATCGAGGTCCTCTGAAAGTCCTGAAGCATCGTAGTACTCCTTTACGACTCTGCTACCTGGTGCCAGGCTCGGTTTGACCCATGGTTTGATCGATAGCCCCAGTGACCGAGCATTCCTAGCCACCAAACCGGCAGCGATCATCACACTTGGATTACTTGTGTTTGTGCAACTGGTAATTGCTGCGATAACAACGTCACCGTGTTTCAACTCGTAGTCGCTACCCGCGATGGGGGATTTAGCATCGTTTCTGCTGGCGTCTATGCCATGTCCTTGATGTCCTGTTGGGGCATTTAGACTAGATCTCCAGTGAGACTTCATCTCGGAAAGAGAGACTCGGTCCTGTGGCCTCTTTGGACCGGATAAGGAGGGTTCTACAGTTGATAGATCTAGTTTGAGGTTGGAAGTGAATTTCGGAGTTGGGGTGGAATCTTGGTATAGGAGGCCCTGGGATTCCATGTATCTCTTAACGTCCTCCACATGGCTAGGTTCTCTGCCAGATAGTAGCATGTAATCGAGAGTTGTCTGATCAACGGGGAAGAATCCGCAAGTGGCGCCATACTCGGGGGCCATGTTTGCAATTGTCGCCCTGTCTGGGAGGCTTAGATTTGACAGACCTTGCCCGTGGAATTCCACGAACTTACTCACGCATCCGTGCTCCCTCAGCATCTCGACTATCCGGAGAGTCATGTCAGTAGCCGTGACCCCTGGTTGCAGAGAGCCGATTAGCTCGAAGCCAACGACCTCGGGAAGCAACATGTAGATCGGTTGGCCGAGCATGACAGCCTCGGCCTCAATCCCCCCAACACCCCATCCAAGGACTCCTAAGCCGTTGATCATGGTGGTGTGCGAATCTGTTCCAACGAGGGAGTCTGGGATCCACAATCCGTCCTCTTCCCTAGCTACACTGGCAATCCATTCGAGGTTTACCTGGTGGACAATGCCCCTCCCCGGTGGAACTGCGCGGAAGTTATCCAGGCTAAGTTGGCCCCACTTCAGGAACTTGTACCTCTCTGAGTTGCGTTCATACTCGATTTCCAGGTTACGCTCGCGGGCGTCTGGGAATAATCCTGAAACGTCGACCTGTACAGAGTGGTCGATCACTAAGTCAACAGGGACTTGTGGGTTCACCTTGCTTGGATCCCCCCCGAGTTCCTTCATCGCATCCCTTAGTGCAGCGATGTCCACAATAGCGGGAACTCCAGTAAAATCTTGCAGAATAACCCTACTTGGACTGAATGGGATTTCCTCTGGAGACATTTCCGGGGACCATGAGGCGATTCTCTTTACATCATCCTCGTTCACCAGAAATCCATCGCAGTTCCTCAATGCTGACTCAAGGAGAATTCGGATTGAGAATGGGATTTCCGACAAGTTGCACAGTCCAATATCCTCTAAGCAATGCAAGTCCACGAAGCGAGCCATGGTCCCGTCCGATTTCTCGAACTCGGACCGGGCATTGAATGGATTATTATTCCCCACTATTTCACCGAGTAATAACGACTAGTGATGGGTAAATGAAGTTCACCCAGAATCAACGGGGCAATTTAGATGGCCCGCGCGGAAACGATGCGAACAGGGTCAACTGGAGAATCGTTCTGGGTTTCTAGATCGCTGATTGCATCAACATGCTCCAATCCCGAAATTACGTATCCAAATACGGTGTGGCAAGAATACTTGGAGCAGTCCTTTTCAACCTCCCAGTCTAGATTGCAAGGCTCTGATGTTCCGCAACCATCGCTTGGGACGATGTAGAACTGGCTTCCATCGGTGTTCAGGCCGGCGTGGGCTGCGGCCAAAGCACCAACTGTGTGCTTGAGACCATTATCATGCTCACCTGGGATATTGTAATCCTCCTTGTTCTGGCATTGACTTTCAGGGACCTGGTTCCCATTGCAATATCCGTAGTAATGTGCGGCGTATCCACCAGAACCACGCTTATTTTCGATGTCTCCGCCTTGGATCATGAATTCATCAATTACCCTGTGGAACTCTACCCCGTCATACTGGAAGTTCCCTGTATGAGTCAGGAAGCTCTCCACATGCATAGGCGCATCATCCTTGTACAACTCAATCTGAATCTCGCCAGTTACCGACTGGCCATTAAGGACGTACTGAACTTCGAGTGCTACTATCGGGTTACCGCCATCATCAAGGAACTCAGAAACGATCTTGATCGAGACAAGGAACGCTGCTAAGGAGAGGACCATCACAAGGAGGCCAAGAGGGGTTGGATTCCCCTGTTCGAACATCTGGAGGCCGAGACCAAGAGAAATTGACTTCTCGTCCATCATCGAAGCGAGCTTGTTCATGTTCCTTCGAGTCTCCTTGTTCTTGGGGTCAATAGACAGGGACTTGTTGTAATTCCTGTATGCCTTCTGCCAGTGTGACTTCTGATTCCTCTGGTCGATGACCCCCCACTCAGTGCCGGCATCTGCAGCCAGAGCGAGTGTCTTGGCCCTTTGAGCCTCGTTTTCTATGCTGCTCCAAGCTGATCTTAGCGCCCCTAGGGCTGCTTCTGGGTCATTCTTGTCACCTACGAGCTCAGTTGCATCGTCCCAAGCTTTCTGGAGTTCCGCTGGAATTGGCACAGGCGGGCGAGAGCCCCCCCCTTGAAAACTGCAACGGAAGCGGTTGAAAAATAAATTGGTTAATTTTTCGATGGTAACGCATAAGACCCTGAGTCATCGCCGACATCCTGCGAGCAACCGTCTAGTGAAGCACTGGGGACCAAGAGAACAATGGAAAAAATCGTCAACGATTTCGTCATAAATGTCGCGACCGCTAACGGGACTGGTTCCCAGTCATCCAACCTAATCATCCTTCACTCAATGTTCGAGATGGGGATTCCTGTTAGCGGCAAGAACCTCTTCCCGAGCAACATCTCGGGTTTACCGACATGGTTCATAATCAGAGTGAGCGATAAGGGGTACCAAGCCCCGGGTGATGTCACCAATATCCAAGTTCTGATGAACAAAGACACGTGGTTGAAGGACCTTGAGGGCCTTGAACCGGGGACAATAGTGGTCTACAACCAGGATGTCAAGCTTCCAGTAGAAAGGGAAGATTGCGTCCTACTGGGGATGCCGATGACCAAGATGGCCAGGAAAATCAATCCAAAACTTGGCAGGCTGATAGCTAACATGTACTACGTCGGGGCTATCGCACACCTCCTCGGAATTGATGAGAGTACGATTGAGAAGGCCGTACAGGATCAATTCAAGGGCAAAGAGAAGGCAGTCGAATTGAACATGCAAGCAATTTCGGAGGGAATTTCATTTGCAAGGGAGAACTGGGAATTCGAGAGTCAATTCTGCGTTGAGAGTAGGGAGAAGAATCCAGACTCTTTCCTGATCGAAGGGAACGAGGCGATTGCGCTTGGCGCCATCTACGGGGGGATTAGCATGCTCTCATGGTATCCGATAACACCTTCTTCCTCTCTTGCAGAGTCGGTAATCGGATGGCTTCCGGAACTTCGCAGCGATGGTTCCGGAGGGAGTACTTGCGCCGTGATTCAGGCTGAAGACGAACTCGCTGCTGCGGGCATGGTACTTGGTGCTGGATGGGCTGGAGGAAGAGGGATGACTTGCACCAGTGGCCCGGGAATCTCCCTAATGTCTGAGTTCATCGGTTTATTCTACTTCTCTGAGGTTCCCGGCGTAATTTGGGATGTGAACCGTGTAGGGCCTTCGACTGGATTGCCGACTAGGACCCAACAGGGCGATCTCTCAATGCTTTACGAAGCTAGCCATGGGGATACCCAGCATATCGTACTAATTCCTGGAACAGTTGACGAGTGTTTCGAGTTCGGCTGGAGGGCCTTCGACTACGCTGAGAGGTTCCAGACAATGGTATTCGGATTCAACGACCTAGATTTGGGGATGAACCGTTGGTCGACGACTGGTTTCCAGTATCCCGATGAACCCATGGATAGAGGAAAGGTAATCAGAAGCCAAGAAGAGATGGATACAATAGCAAATTACGGGAGATACCGGGATATCGATGGTGACGGAATACCATTCAGGACATTGCCTGGAAGTGGCCTTGATCCCATCCTATACAGAGGAACGGGCCATGACGAAGACGGAATATACTCTGAAGACCCACAGGTGTACCACGATACGATGGAGAGGCTGAAGAGGAAGATTGAGGGTTCAAGGACCAATCTACCTGAACCCGTGATCAGGGAGGAAGAGGACAAAGAACTTGGAGTCATTTTCTATGGTTCCATGGAGAACACAATCGTCGAAATCGATGACATGCTCGGAGAAGCAGGCGTTTCGACAAGCACATGCAGGGTTAGGGCCCTACCCATGCACCCTGAGGTGGAGGATTTCGTTAGAAGACACGATAGGACGATTGTCCTAGAGATTAATCGTGATGGGCAACTATTCGGCATTATCCGGAAGGAGTTCCCCACTGAGTTGATACCAAAGATTCACAGCGTAGCCTACAGCGATGGAATGCCACCAAGGGCCAGAGTGTATTCTGATATGATTCTCGAAGTTCTGAACGAGGTGGATTAATGGTGAGGCTGAACGTAATAGAACTGGAAAAATCCGAGTACACTGGTGGGAAATCCTCATTGTGTCCGGGATGCGGGCACGACCAGATTTCGAATAATATAATCCAAGCCGCTTGGGAAAACGGCATTCAACCTGAGAAGATCGCAAAGATGAGTGGCATTGGTTGCTCTTCGAAGACTCCTGCATACTTCCTAGGAAAGAGCCACGGATTCAACACGGTCCATGGAAGGATGCCCTCGGTAACTACGGGAGCGAACATGGTGAACAAGGACCTGAGCTTCTTGGCGGTATCGGGAGACGGGGACACCGCAAGCATAGGAATAGGGCAGTTTATTCACGTCATCAGGAGGAACCTGGACATGGTGTACATAGTCGAAAACAACGGTGTCTACGGCCTCACCAAGGGGCAATACAGCGCAACTGTCGAGAAGGGTTCGAAGAAGAAGAAAGGGGTTCCCAACCAACAAGCACCGATAGACCTCTGTGCAATGGCAATTAACCTAGGATGCAGTTTCGTGGCACGCTCCTTCTCAGGTAGCAAAAAGCAGTTGACTGCACTGATTAGGGCCGCTATGAGCCATAGGGGGATGGCATTCATAGACGTCATATCCCCGTGCGTTACCTTCGCCAACAACGACGAGTCATACAAATCCTACAACTATGTGAAGGCAAATGACGAGGTCCTCCATATCCTTGACTACATCCCCCACTTCTCTCCAATTGAGGAGGTTGAGGTCCCAGAGGGCGAATTCAGAGAGGTGAATCTGTTCGACGGATCGACATTGAGACTGGAGACCGTGGCGGCCGATCACGATTACACTGATGCCGTTTCCGCACTGAGTGCCATTCACAAATCTGAGAAGGCAGAAAGACATGTCACTGGGTTGCTCTACTACAACGAGAACGTCCCCACGGCTACAGATGCACTCGGACTGAGCGAGACACCGCTTGTTGAATTGGCCGAAGACCTTCTACGACCCAGTGAGGACAGCCTTGAGAGGGTGCATGCTGGTTTCAGGTCTTGAATGCATAGTTCTGATTACTCGGTTTTCTTGAAATATCCGGGCCTTGTCCGTGTTACACCAGTCCCTTGGTGTAGCGGTCCATCATATGGCACTCTGGATGCCATGACCCTGGTTCGAATCCGGGAGGGACTACCAAAACCTAAGGGGTATCTTCTATTGATTCCGAAGGTCCTCAAACGTATATCCAAATTTATCAATTTCCCAAGCGCAAATCTGGTTAATTTTTTCTAGAGATTTATCATCATAGTATGTTGAGTAGTGAGCCTTAGATGCACGGGTTCCAGACTTGGCATTAGGGAGTTCGGCCTTGGGCAATCCAAGTTTTGATAGGGCATTATTCAATTCCGAATCTAAATTTTCGTATCTAATGACCGTATCAACCATTGATTTACCGTCCACCGTGAATAAATGCTTATCGGATAATATTTCTGAGCTAGATTGGTCGATAAAATCTGTGAATGTAG
>Ga0315327_10000747_pt1 | contig 16418 bp, 17 predicted proteins | sample M110032315metaG_FD_203460 | JGI IMG/M metagenome (GOLD analysis project Ga0315327, IMG submission 203460) | Ammonia-oxidizing marine archaeal communities from Monterey Bay, California, United States - M1 100m 32315 | ecosystem: Environmental > Aquatic > Marine > Coastal | place: USA: California... | reverse complement strand
GATATCCTACAAACTCCGAAGATGTCCATTCCCAGACGTCTCCAATCATTTGATAACATCCGTAACTGCTCTTTCCATTTTCGTAGGAACCTACTTCACAGCAATTCCAAATATTTGACTCTAACAAGTTAGCGTTTTTCTGTGCTGGTTTTTTATTTCCCCAAGGGAATTCTGTTTTAATTTTTTTCTCATCATTCCATAATGCAGCTTTTTCCCATTCTGCTTCAGTTGGTAATCTTTTGTTTGCCCATTTACAATAAGCTGTGGCCTCATAGAAACTTACATGGCATACCGGCTCATCTGGATTTATCTTTCGTTTTCCTGCAAAATCCCTAGTTACCCATTCGTCTTTTTCTTTTTCCCAGTACATTGGCGCAACCCATTCATTTTTCTTCACTGTATCCCATCCATCTGAAAGCCAGAATGAATAATCCTCATAACCTCCATCTTCAATGAATTTCAAATACTCTGCATTGCTTACCGGCAAATTATCAATTTGAAAATCATTTAGGTATGTTTTGTGCTCTGGAAGTTCTATATCATAACAGTAATCTTTCCCTGAATATCCCATGTTATACAATCCACCATTAATTTTGATTGATTTTTTTTCTATATTTAATGAAATCTGTGGCTGATTCTTTATTGCAGGTTTATACTGTTCTCCTAAAAGATGTTGTAAATCATAAACTAAAAGTTCTTGATGTTGACATTCATGATGAATCGCCATTGTAAAAAGATAAGATGCATCAACATCTAGTGGATTTTTTATTACTTCTCTAACTCTATTTGTTACTACGTCAAAATATTCTAAGATTTCATCAGCTGTTGGTCTTGACATTATTCCTCTCTTGGATTTATCATGTGGTTTTCCAAATTGATTATAATACGAATTTAGATACTCTGATAATTTATCTGAATAAAAATTGTAATCCTTTTGTGTTTTACTTAATACAATTTCATTTAACCAACTGACATGTCCTATATGCCATTTTGGTGGGCTCATGAAAACTGCTGTTTGTACTCCAAAGTCATCTCTTTCTAAGTTTTTAACTAATTGTAATGTTGTATTTCTTGTTTCATTGAATGACTCTAAAAGTAAATTCTGTGTCTGCTGTTCAAGTGTCATATAATAATTGAATTTCTTAGATTATATTTGGTTTTTGCAATTATTCTTCCATTACACAGCATGTTGCATTATTGATGTTACGCATAGCCCACCAAATTGAAAATGTCAATGCTCCAATTGAAACTAATTTTAATTCTAATCCTTGTAGTGGAAATATTGCCAGTCCTCCTACAATTCCTAAAACTGCTGAAAGTGAGGTTGTACATGCAGGACATCCAGGTGTAAATGCAGTTAGTGCTCCTCCTAAAACCGCACTTGTACCACTCTTTTTCATATTTTTGTTTCTCTGTGTTTTGATATTGTATGCAACTAGTGCAATGTTTATTCCTCCTAAAACTGCTACAATTGCTGTTAATCCAATTGATGCTGTCATATACATTGGCAGCAATTCTATTTCTGCTGACATATGAATTACTGCCATTTCTAATGTAAGAAAATAGTACAATACACCTAACGTAAGTCCTGATATTATGGAAATCATTCCAAACGTTCTTTGTTTTAAAATATCCTTGATTGTTAATTTTAGCATCATGTACTAACTCCTCCTGAAAACTAATAAAATTTAGTAACCTCTTGCAAAGAGAGGTCTAATTACACTCTGGTTTGAGCATTTAATGCATTTTGAAGTTGTATCACTTGAATCCTCTATGATTACTCTAACATCTGCGCTAGTCTCTTCTTTAATCTTCCCTTCGCACTCTGGATTTTCACAAATTGGGGCTTTGATTAATCGTCCTTTTTCAAGTTCAGATTTGAATTCATCGTAATTGTTTACTTCTACTGTTCTATCTTCGAGAATTTTTTTTGCATCTGAAAACATATCGTCATGGATTTTATCCAATTCTGAAACCACTCTGTTTACCAAGCCTGCTATTTCTTGATCATCTTTCTGGCGATTATGTCTTCTAGCAAATGTAACTTGATTTTTCTCTAAATCTTTTGGCCCAATCTCTATCCTTAGTGGAATTCCTTTCAACTCCCAATCATTAAATTTGAAACCAGGTGTAAGTTGTTCTCTGTTATCAACTTGAACTCTAATCTTAACATCTCTTAATTTTTCTTCAATATCTTTTGATACCTTTTGAATCTTTTCTTTATCTTCATCTGAATAATAAATTGGAATTATAATTACTTGGATTGGGGCTACTCTTGGTGGTAACACCAGTCCTTTATCATCTCCATGTACCATAATCATGCCGCCAATCAATCTCCATGAAACTCCCCATGATGTTTGCCATGCATAATTTTCTACATTTTCTTTATCAGCATATTTTACGTCAAATGGTTTTGAAAAATTTTGTCCAAGAAAATGTGATGTTCCCATTTGTAGTGCTTTTCCATCTGGCATGAGTGATTCCATAGTTAATGTATAAACTGCCCCAACAAATTTTTCCTTCTCTGATTTTTTTCCAGTAATGACGGGAATCGCTAATTCTTCTTCTACTGTTTTTTTATACAATTCTAAAATATCTGTAACCTCTTTTTCTGCTTCTTTTTTATCCATATGCACGGTGTGTCCTTCTTGCCATAGGAATTCTGATGTTCTCAAAAATGGTTTTGTTGCTTTAATCTCTGCTCTTAGTGCTGTATTCCAAAAATTAATTTTTAATGGTAAATCTCTCCAACTTCGAATCCATTTTGAAAATAATGTATATGCTAATGTCTCTGAAGTTGGTCTTAATGCCAACCTATCTCCAATTTCATTATCTCCTGATTTTGTAACCCAAAAAACTTCTGGATTGAATCCTGCAAAGTGATCTTTTTCTTTCGCTAAGAGTGATTCTGGAATTAAAGTTGGTAAAAATCCGTTTCTATGACCTGTTGCAGCAAATTTTGTATCAAGTGATGACTTTATTGATTCCCAAATAGAATATCCATCTGGCCTAAGAACAATCAATCCTTTAACTGGAGCATAATCGACTAATTCTGATTTTATGACCGTTTGAGTATACCATTCACTAAACTCCTCTGACTTTTTTACAGTAATCCCAATCTCTTTTCCCATTTGAATTGACAAGAATTTTGTAATTATTTAGTCTTGTTTCTACTCATATTTTGGAAAACTAGAATTATATTGAAAATCTAAAATAATACAACTATGACAAAACGAGATCTTCTTGGCATAGTTGAGAAAATTATCTCTCTTGACTCTCAAATGAGATTTGCTTCCATAATTGATCTAAAGGGTAACATTGTTGAAGGTATCATGAAAACTGGGAAAAATTCCCTTGAATCACAACGTCAAGAAGAACATTTTTGCAAACAAGTTTCTCAAAGACGTAAAATGAGAAGAGAATTTAATCGTCCTCTTGGCAAAGTTAGATATGTTCATGTAGAACGTGAAAAAGTTACTCAATTTGTAATTTACACTACAAGAAAAACTATTTTTTGTACAATGGAACCGGAATTAACAATACAAAGAAAAATGAAGATTGTTAATCAGATTAAAAGAATTACTGCTGATCTTTGAGTGAATCGCCTTTACACAAGACATTTCCCATAACTCTGCTTTGGAAGTTTGGGCATACAAAACATTGGACGAAGTGAATCTCATCTTTTAGGACTGGGCATTCTACAAATTCTTGTTTCATTCTTTTTAGCATCTTTGGACTAACTCCTTTAAGTTTTAATTTTCCTTTTTCGTCCATCATTCCGCCATCTTTTAGAATTTCTTTAACACTATCTGGAAGTTTTTGTCTTCCTTCTCTTGTTTGTACTTTTACTTCATATTTATGCTCTAATTCGTCAACCATAATGAAATTCATATGAAGGCTGATTTATTATTAGCTATTCTTGATCGGGCATCATTGTTTCAACTTTTATATGATGAATTTTTTGTCTGAAAATAGAAAACAATTGTTAGCAATCTTTGACGTAGAAGGGGTATTGTATGATGCAGAATATCTGCCAATATTAGCTGAAAAATTGAACAAGGAAGATGAGATTTGGAATATCACAAAGAAAGGAATTCAGGGAACAATAAATTGGGAAGAAGGACTAACTAAAAGAGTTGAACTTTTGAAAGGTCTTGATTTTGAAACCTGTAAAGAAGTTGCTGACTCTTTGCCTATAATGACTGGTGCGCGACAAGCTTGTAAAACCCTCAAAGATGCAGGATGGAAAATTATGGCGGTATCTGGCGGATTTACTATTATAACTGATAGACTAAAAGAAGAACTAAATCTAGATCATGTTTATACAAATGAATTAATTTTCAAAGATGGAAAATTAGATGGTGTAACAATTAATGTTGATTCAGATAAAGCAAAATCTGCTCGAATTAAGATTGAAGAGTGGAAAATTCCTAAAGATGAAATTGTGGTTATTGTTGATGGTGCTAATGATATCAAACTATTCGATATTTGTAATCTTGGCATAGCATATCGTGCACAAGATTTAGTAAAAGATCTTGCAACTACAACATTAGAAGAAAAGAACCTTGCAAAAATCATTCCTATTATTAACCAGCATTATTCAATGGAACTTCCTCTTCCCGTTCTATCATAAAATAGAAAAAACTCAATTATAGCATAATTTTCTGTAAACTGATGAGCTTACAAATAATTCCAATTCACCTAAAAAATGATATTCAGCCTGCTGATGATATAATTGAACTCTTGCTATCTTCTTCCAAAACAACTTTTGAAAATGGCGATGTATTGATAATCTCACAAAAAATTATCTCAAAACATGAAGGGCGAGTTGTAAATTTAGAATCCGTTATCCCATCAGAATTATCTATTGGTATTGCATCTGCTTATGATAAGGATCCAAAATTAGTTCAAGTTATCTTATCGGAATCCAAACGAATTGTTAGAATGGAACATGGAGTGATAATTGTTCAAACTAATCATGGTTTCATCTGTGCCAATGCAGGAATTGACGAAAGTAATGTGGAAAATGGATATGCTACATTACTTCCAAATGATTCTGATAAATCTGCTCAAGAAATACGATTAAAAATTTTACAACAAACAGGAAAAACAATTGCTGTTATAATTTCAGATACATTTGGACGTCCTTTTCGAATGGGTCAAACTGATCATGCAATAGGCATCTCTGGCATGAACCCTATCTTACATTATGAAGGAACTCCTGATACCTTTGGTAAAATCATGCGAGTCACAGCTACTGCTGTAGCTGACGAATTGTGTTCTGCAGCAGAACTTGTAATGGGTAAAACTAAAAAACGACCGGCTGCAATTATCAAAAATTTTGAATTTAAAGAAAAAACTGGAAATATTCGGAGTATTATACGTTCAAAAGAAGAAGATCTATTCAGATAATTAATAAAAAGTAAAATCTTAGATAAGATGTTAGAAATGCTTCGTACCGAACTTCACTGTCATAATGTTTATTCAAATGGACATGTAGGTGATTTAGAACCTCCTTTCGATTCTAACGTTACAATAAATGAACAATTAGAAAAATCATTGGAATCTAAACTTGACATATTATTTGTAACAAATCATAACACATTAGATGGATTTAAACAAATTATCGAATACAAAAACAATCATGAAAAATTCTCAAATCTTGAAATTTATCCTGCTGTAGAAATAACTACTGATAAAGATGCACACGTTCTTGTTTATGGTCTTCATGATGAAATAAAATCAAATCAATCTATAGATGAAATTATCGATGCCGCAAAATCACAAGATGCAGTAACCATTGCACCTCATCCTTTCAGTCTGGTTGATTCAATCAGAGATGATTCTTTGAAGTGTGATTTATTTGAAGTCTTTAACAGTTCAAACGTTGATATCTATTCTAATAAAAAAGCAGAAATTTTTGCAAAGGAAAATAATTTGTTAACAACTGTTGGAAGTGACTCACATATTTCATCTACTATTGGACGATGTACTAACATGATTGATGCTCAAAACAATCTTGATGATGTCATATCTACAATGAAAAAAGGTAAAATATCTATTGAAAAAACTGAATATATTACACGCAGTGAAGTTTTAGAACATATTCGATATAAAATTGAAAATTCAAAAGAATACATAGATCAATACGTACAAGAATTCTATCCAAAATATTCTTGGTTGTTTAATCTAATGTACAGATCATACATGTTTACTAAAAAATCACTAATCTGGGATGCTACTCTGAAGCTTGCGTTATTTGGATTACGAAGAATTTCATATAAAATAAATTTTGAGGGTTATGATCCATGTGCCTTTAAAACTAGAGATATTCCTACAATAACAAAAATGATATTCTAAATTTTATAGGCGAAGCTAAAAAGAACTAGATTTTAATATAGAACTACTAAATTTTTGTTAGTTAGAAATGTCTGAACCAGAAAAAAAACTTGATGTTAGGGGATTATACTGTCCCTCACCTGCAATGCAAACTGTAGTTGAACTTTCAAAAATGCAAGTTGGTCAAACACTTCTTGTCTTAGCTGATGATCCTGCTGCTGAAGATGACATATCTGATCTATGTAGAACACGTGGTCATGAGCTTGTAGAATTAAAAAAAAATGGTACTGATTTAGAATTTATTATAAAGAAAATAAAGTAATCTTATTTTTGTTCTGACAAATATTTGTCAACATCAATTGCTGACATACATCCAAATCCTGCAGCAGTTACAGCTTGTCTATATCGATGGTCATGAACATCTCCTGCGGTAAATACTCCTTTGACACTTGTTTCTGTATTATTTTTTTGAATAATGTATCCATTTTCATCCATTTCAAGTTGATTTTTGAATAATTCTGTATTTGGTTCATGACCTATAGCTACAAAAACTCCTCCCATTTCCAAGGTTTTATTTTCTCCCGTCTTTGTATCTTTTAGAATTATTTGTTGAACTTTTTGATCTCCTTTGATATCTTCAACTGCACTATTCCAATGAACCTCAATTTTCTCATTGCTTAATGCACGTTCTTGCATGATTTTACTCGCTCTGAACGTGTCACGTCTGTGAATGATGTGAACCTTTGATGCAAACTTTGTAAGAAACGTTGCCTCTTCCATACATGAATCTCCTCCACCAACTACTGCGATATTCTGATTTCTAAAAAATGCTCCATCACATGTTGCACAATATGAGACACCTTTTCCACTGAATGTTTGTTCTCCTTCTATGCCAATTTTTCTTGGAGTTGCTCCTGTACAAACTATTACTGCTTTTGCTTCATACTCTTCTGAACCTGTTAAAACTTTGAATGGTTTTGCACGAAAATCAACATTCACCACAACATCATCCAAGATTACTGTGCTCATTCTTTCTGCTTGCTTTCTCATTGTTAGCATTAGATCTGGTCCCATTATTCCCTCATCAAATCCTGGATAATTTTCTACATCTGTCGTATTCATCAATTGACCCCCCGGCAAAAGTCCTGAAATTAATAATGTATCATGTCTAGCTCTTGAACAATAAATTCCTGCAGTATATCCTGCTGGCCCTGCACCTATAATTATTACATCGTATGACGTCTTTGTCTTTTTTGGAAAATCTGGTATCTTTGGTTCATCACTAGATCCTCGGTCTTCCATAATTACTGAGCCATCTGCACTTGACATACTTGTTCTAACCTATAATTGCAATTTAAGTCAATTGAGATTTGCTAAGATCTCATTATGTTTTTGACATAGTTTGCTTATTTCAAGTTGTGAGAATAAAAGATCCTTTTGCCAATGAGCATTATTTAACCTACATTCAATATCTTCACAGAATGATTCTCCTGTTATATTGTAAAAAATGACTTGTAAAATATAACCTTCCACAACTTTTGTTAATCTCTTATCATTATAATCTAAAAATTTCCCTTTGTATTTTTCTTTAGCCAATTTTTTATCCAATCTTTGTGCCTTTAATGCCATTACTTCAAAATAGTATTCTTTTGGTTTTGCAGGAGCTTCTATGATTCCCGTAGTAGAAATAATTGCAGGATTGGCACAAATTACTGCTCTGGCATGATATCTTTCATCCTTTTCATCAAATGTACATGTAAGTCTATTCGTTAGAATTATGTGTAATGTTTCATTATCTTCATTGAGATATCTGAGAATTTTTTGTAATTCAAATCCATCATACATGAAAACTTGACTTATCTCTTGAGCATCTTCTACTTTAGTTGTTGAATTCATTAATGATGAATCCTGACACAACTTTCTTTCAAACTCAAACTCATTATCACTAGGTTCATGCACTGAAAATGGATTTTTAATGTCTGTAACTCTACTTTTTGATAATTTATTGATATTTTCTATGCTTAACTCCTTGAAAATATTTCCTTTTATTTCGATCTTGAATGGAAAATTATCTTCTAAAAAATTTGTTAATTGTTTGATATCTATCTCTGATATCGCAGGTTCTCTATATAATATTATTTTTTTAAAGTTCAAATAGATTATTTTGGAATCTTATTATCAAATTCTTTAATCTTTTGATCAGTTATTTCGGCGGCCTTCTTTCCAGAGTATAACATTGAACCAAATGTTGGCCCCATTCTTGCTAATCCATAAGTCTCTGTAACTGACATTCCTGCAGCAACTAATCCTGGATATACTTCGCCTGTTTTATGTACAACATGTTCTTCTCCATCTTCTACCCACATTGGATCCATCCCTTTCCATTCGACAAGTTTTCGGTCAACTAGTCTTTTTACTGCAACTGAATCATGACCTGATGAATCAATAATCATTTTTGCTTCTAGTGCAACAGGATCTACACATGTGATATTTCTTGGTAGTGCTGAAACTGGCATCCAATTCACAACAATACCTACAACTCTTCCATGTCTCATAACTAAATCATCAAATTTTGTGAGATTCAGGAATTTTACTCCTGCATCACATGCGGCTCCAATTAATTTAGAAACTGCATGTGGTCCTGGTGTAAGGTACAATCCTTCTCCCACTTTTTTGTAAGGTATGCCTATCTCATCCCAAATTTTTTGTGCTGGTGCCCGTACTGTTACTGGGTTCATCATGTAACCTCCTAGCCAATATCCTCCACCTAGATAGTTATTTTGTTCAATGACTAGTACTTTGTAACCCATTAGTGATAATTCTCTAGATGCAGTTAATCCTGCAGGTCCTGCACCAATAATTATGACATCACTTTCTGCTCTATCTTGTAGCACATCGTAAAACTCTTTTGCAATGGCTCTAGTAATCTCTACTTCTTTTGCATCTGCAAAAATTTTATCTGGTCTTTGTTCGTTAACTGATTCTTGCATGAATTTTTTTCATCTCAAACTCATTAATAGTTTTGGGTATTTTTATTCAAAGTTAGGTTATACTAACACAAACCGGCAAAAATGTATACTTTGTTTAATTGATGTGTGTAACTTACCCATATCAAAAACTTATAACCTGATTGCGATCAAAAAAAGATAGATGGCACAACAGCTAAGACCATCAAAACCGGCTGATAAACAGTCAAAGATTGATTGGTCCCGAAGACAAGAAGCAGAAAATTTTGCTGAAACCGTGAAGCTATTCCGACAAGGCAAAATTGATCCTGACACGTTTCGTAGATTTCGTTTGCAACATGGTGCATATGGTACACGTATGACTGATGATTATGCAATGGTACGAATTAAAGTTCCTGCAGGACAAGTATATCCATACCAATTAGAAAAAATAGCACAATTAAGTGAGATGTATTCTATTGGCAGTGCACATTTTTCAACCCGTGAAAATATTCAACTTCATTGGGTAATTCTAGAAGATGTTTCTGAGATAATGCAATCACTTTCTGATGTTGGAATGACATCTCGTGAAGCATGTGGAAATACTGTGAGAAATGTAATGTGTAGTCCTTTGTCAGGTGTTTGTAAAGATGAAATTTTTGATGCAACTCCTCATGCTTTAGCAATTGCAAGATTTATGCTTAGAAATCCAATATGTCAAGGACTTCCACGTAAATTCAAATTCAATTTCACATGTTGTGAAAAACATGGAATGATAAGAATTGTTGACGTTGGTCTTTTACCTCAAATACAAGAAATTGACGGAGAAAAAAGAAAGGGTTTCAAAATTTTCTTGGGCGGTGGATTAGGAAATAAGTCATTTGTTGGTAATCAATTAGAAGACTTCACTCCTGTTGAAGATTTACTTTACACTTCAATGGCTGTGATCAGAATCTTCGATAGATTAGGTGATAGAAAAAACATGGCACGAAATAGAATGCGTTATTTAGTAAGTGATATGGGATGGGAAAAATTCCAAAATCTTGTCTTAAAGGAAAGAGCTATTGTTAAGGCTACACAATCTGTTATTGTTAAACTAAATGTTGATGAAAGTATTAATGAGATAAAAAGACCGATTTCTGTTAGTGATGAATCTAATTCGGTTCCTGATGGATTTGCAAGATGGCAAAAAACTAATGTTGAAAAACAATCACAAGATGGGTTCAATTCGGTATTCATTGGTTTAGAATCAGGTGATATCACTTCTAATCAATTAAGAAGTGTAGCAGAAATTATCCGTGATTATTCTGCTGAGGGATTTGCTAGGAATGGTTTCTCACAAAATATTGTGATTCGTTATGTTCATGATGATGATCTTAAATCAATGTATTCGCAATTACTTGAAACCGGTCTTGCAAAAACAGGTTCATTGACAATGGCATCTGCAGTAGGATGTTCTGGTACAACTTCGTGTAATTTGGCATTAACAAACTCTCATAGATTAGCAAAAGAAATACAACGAAAATTCTTAGAATTAAAACTTGATGAGGATGATGATTTGAAAGACTCCACAATCAAAATTAGTGGATGTCCTAATTCTTGTGGACAACATGAAGTTGCGACAATTGGGTTTTATGGTGGTGGAGGTAGACATGAAGATAAGATGTTTCCAAATTATACTATGTCTTTAGGTGGTAGATTTGATGAAGATTCAATGCTTGGTCATCATACAGCTCGCGTTCCTGTAAAACGTGTAATTCCTGTAATTCTCAAAATTATTGAATTGTATAAATCTAACAAGCAGTCTGATGATACATTGACTAAATGGATTGATAGGATTGTTCATGGAAATGAATCTTCTAAAATTAACTCTATTGAAGACATCAAAAAAGAAATTAACTCATTCTTGATTCCACCAAAGGTTGAAGATGAACCTGATTTCTATATGGATTATGGAAGTGACACTAGTTATCACACAGTAACTGGAAAAGGTGAATGTGCTGCATGATTGATTCTAACTTGCCAATAATTGATTCAAAAACCCTTCGTGAAAAAATTAAAGATAATTCAATTCGAATTATTGATGTTAGACGAGATCAAGAATATCAGCAAGGTCATATCACAAATGCGATAAATCTCCCATTGGCAAAACTTCTTGCAGACGATAGTATAGAATCCATACAAAAAATTGTACAAGATTTGGGAATTTCTGATGAAACGTCTGTAGTCATCTATGATGATACATTTGGTGCACTTTCTTCTCGAGTTGTTTGGGCATTACATTACATTGGACATAATGATGCCAAATTATTGGATGTAACATTTTCACAATGGAAGGATCTTGGTTATGAAATCTCTACCGAAGTACCCGATATTGAACCAGCAACTCATTCTGTAAAAATCAATCCTGAAATAATGGCGACCGCAGAATATCTTGAAAAAGTAAAAGAAAACAAAAATGTTGTAATAATTGATAATCGTGAGAGACTCAATTATCTTGAACAGCATATTCCTGGTGCAATAAACATCCCATATCGAACACTTGCAACAGAGGGAAAAATCCTTAGAACAAAAGAAGGAATGAAAACCCTTCTAAAAAATAGAGGAATCTCTGAAGATGCAGAAATTATCACATATTGTGGAAGTGTAGGTACATTATCCGGTCTTGCATATTATGCCCTCAAATCTATTGGACTATCCAACGTCAAATTGTATGTTCATTCCTTTAAGGAATGGAAAAGTCTTGAAAAACCAATTGATAAACAAGAAAATGCCAATTATTGGGATCTTTCTGCAGAGTGATAAAATGAAAGACATCAATGACATAATGCCGAAAGTCGATAACATGAAATGGGGGGCATTACTCAACAAAAAACCCACAAATAAAAAAATTAAAGAATTAAACAATTTGCTTCCTCATAATGGACGTTGGCACACTGTCTATGAAGAAGACGATGTATCAATTATTGATGGAATTCCAATTATTAAAAAAGAAAAAGATTCTATGACTTAATTAATTCCGTGCAACGTTTGCTCTTAATTTTTTTGTAACTTGCATCTCTATTGTTTCAAATAATTCAAGCATCTTCTTTTTGTTATCAATTAGATAATCCTTACCTTTATCATCTAATCGTATTTTAAATAATCTAATCTCTCTATGTTCATCTAAAAATTCTTCAATCATTTGTGTTCCACATTTTGCTGGATTGATGAATACGTCAAAACTATCAACTGTTTTTTCCATATCTTCATTTTCTATTGCAGTCATTGTTGTTTGAATTGCTAATCCAATTTCTTTGAGATTTTTAACTGGTGTTGGAATTTTTCCAATACCTTTTGGTCCAAGTAATCCACGTTTCTTTGCACCAATTTTTTTTGCGACATTAGGAATCAAATCATAAATAGGTATAATTTGATTGAATCCTTGTCTCTTTTCACTTTTGATTACAATTCCTTTCAAGATTAATTCATCTAATCCTTTGATTGTATCTTCTTTTCCTAAGAATGTAGTCCAAACAATTGCTCCAATTGTATGATATCCTTGTCGTAGTGATTCAATTAATACCACTTCAATAATTCGTTTGAATCCTTCTTCTGATCTTACATTTACAAAGTCTTTGTCTTTAACAGCTTTTCTTGCGTTTTTAACATCAATCTCAATTGAGCGCTTTAATGCTTCTAGAGAATCTGGTATCTGATTTAACATTGAAAGATAACATGCTTTGTTGTACCATGCCATACCATATGTTGGATCTGAGTCTATTGCTTTTTCTACACAATCTAATGCTTTAGCATAATTCTTTTTTTCATAATTTACTAGTGATTTTAAATTCCATGCTTCAGGATTTGTTACATCAATATCTAGAATTCTATCATAAACTTTCATTGATTCTGAATAATCTTCTAAATGAAACCGTGAATATCCGAGTTTCAGCATTGCTTCAACATCATTTGGATCTGCTCTTAATATCATCTCAAAATTTCTTACAGCTTCTTCTAATTTTTCATCAGCCATGAAATTGATGCCTTTTTTGTAAAGCCTATCACGTTGATAATTTACATTGGTTAATCCTGTATCTCCTTTTTTACTTAGAGATGTGTCTTTTTTCCAATCTTTCATAAAGTAAATTCTAGCATTTAACGGATAAATATCAAGCTACTACTAGTGTCGAAATTACGCCTGAAAAGACTAGAAAATGTAATTAAATACTAGATATTGAAAGAAACGATTATGCCGCTATCTGAACATTTCTCTGTTAGAGGTCAATCACCTTACAAGCAAAAAAATGGTATTTTTGAAGTTGAGTTTGGTATAACTGAAGCACGACCAACAGATGAGCAAATTGCACAAAAATCTTTTCTTCCAATATGGCGTGAAAAAACTCATCTTAATATTAAAAATGGAGAATTTGAAGCTACTTTAGGTTCACAATCAAATCCATTACCTGAAAAACTTTCTACATTTACTAGTGTCTGGATAATTGTTGTTGATCAATTTTCATCTGTGGGGTCTTCATTTGAATTTAAAGTTCCTGAAACCATGAGACAAGCTTCTCAAAAACCAAAATCTGAACCAACTCCCTCAAAAGTAAAGCAGCCATCACGTTCTTCTAGTGTGGGTTCAAAAGGTCCTCCTGGCAAACCTGGTCCTGATGGAGACAAAGGAGACAAAGGAGACAAAGGTCCTGCCGGAGACAAAGGTCTTTCCGGACAAAAAGGAGTTACTGGAGACAAAGGAGACAAAGGAGACAAAGGTTCTCCTGGTCCAAAAGGTGTTCAAGGAGACAAAGGAGAAAAAGGTCTTACTGGAGACAAAGGAGACAAAGGAGAACAAGGTGGTCGTGGAATATCTGGAGAAAAAGGTCCAACTGGCACCCAAGGTACTTCTGGCGATAAAGGTTTAACTGGTTTACGTGGAGACAAAGGAGAAAAAGGTCCGACTGGTCCTCCTGGTGTTCAAGGAGACAAAGGAGTTCCTGGTTCTGTTGGTGAAAGAGGAGACAAAGGAGTCACTGGTCCGATGGGAGAAAAAGGTCCAACTGGTCCACAAGGTCCACAAGGGGAAAAAGGAAAAATTGGAATCACAGGTCCAATTGGAGAAAAAGGTCCTCGTGGACCACAAGGTACTGCAGGTGACAAAGGAATAACCGGTGTTCCTGGTCCACAAGGTGATCGTGGAACAATTGGTCCCCAAGGTGAACAAGGTCCACCAGGATTAACCGGTGACAATGGTCCTCGCGGTCCACAAGGAATTCAAGGTCCACAAGGTGAACAAGGAAAGCAAGGTCTACAAGGTCCATCTGGCGACAAAGGTTCACAAGGTCTACAAGGTCCTGTTGGCGACCATGGTCCTCGCGGTCCTCCCGGCCCTCCTGGAGAAAAAGGCAACAAAGGTGGGATGTCTGAAGAACAAAAACAATTGTTCAAAGATATGCTCGACATTTTAGTTAGAAAGGGCATCATGTCTGCTGAAGAACAAATTGAATTACAAAGTCATCTGTATTAGATAATTAGTACAAACTTTCTGCAACTGTTCTGTATGGAACGAGCCATCTTTCATGATTACATTCTGTACATTTGTAGAGCCATCTTCTTTTTCTTGTGACCACTTTTGGCATAACTACTACCTCATGTTTAGTTCTAGCCATACAGAAATCACATCGTCGTTCTTCATACTGTTTTGGCTGATCTTTCATTCCTAGAAATTCTGCCAATTTTCTAAAATCATTTTTCAATTCATCAACCAGTTTTTGATTGTAAATTGTTGCCGCAGGGTGGAATGTCACAAAAAACTTCCTTCCATTTTTTTCTACAATTTTACCATGATTCTTTGTTATCTCTTTTCCATCCAAAAGAGTGCCATATGCGGTATTGCCCATAATGCAGATTATTTTTGGATTGATTATCTCAATTTCTTGATTGATAAAGTCATTACATGCCTCTTCTTCTTTTTTTGATGGAACCCTATTTTTTGGAGGTCTACACTTTACAATATTTGTGATATAGACATCTTCTCTATTAATTCCGGTATCTTCTAAAATCATATCAAGCCTTTTTCCAGCCGCACCAACAAATGGCTCTCCATGAATGTCCTCATTTTTTCCTGGCGCTTCTCCCACAAAAATTACCTCTGCATCAAAGTTTCCTTTACCTGGAACTGCATTTGTTCGTGTTTCGCACAATTTACATTTCGTACATACTTTAACCGACTCAGAAAGATTCTCTAATTTTTTCATATTATTTTACTTTCTAAGAATACTATTTATTTTCCATCATTTTGTTTCACTATATGAGATTTTTTGGAATCATGGCGATCTCAGTAGCATTTCTTCTATTTTCATCTCAATCTTTAGTATTTGCTCAAGAATCTAATGATCAACCAATTGAATATCATGTTGCAACATCTCTAATTAGTATTGGTGAGATTGACAAAAAGATTGGAACGTATGAGCTTGATTTTTGGTATTCAATATTTGCTGAGGGCTATGACTTGACTGTTATGCCACCTCCTGAAGTGGATTTTGTAAATGGAAAAAATGAGCAAATATCCTCTCAATATTTAGCATCAAACATCTATGAGCAAAGAGTTAGAGGTACTTTTGTCAACACAATGGACTTTCATGATTTTCCATTTGAAAAAATAAAACTCAAAGTTGACATTGAACCAGTTACTCCATGGAGTACTGAAAGAGTGATACTGAAAGTAGATCCGGCATCTGGAGTTGATGAAACTGCCAATGTTCCTGGTTGGTTTGTAACAGACCCAAACTTTTCAGTCATAGAAAAAACGTATAGAACTTCTGGTGAAAGTTATTCTCGTTATGTCGCAGAATTTACAGTAGAGCGTTCTCCTCTTGGATCATTTCTTAAAATTATATTCCCTGTGTTAATTGTTCTCACTATTTCCTTTATTGCATATATAATTCCTGAAAACTTTGATGTGAGTGCAGCATTAGCATTAATTCCATTACTTGCGGTAGTGTTTTTACACATCAATGCATTAGATCAAATTCCCGCGTTAGGCTATCTGACACTTTATGATAAAATGATGATAATTGTATATGCCCTGATTGCAAACAATGTAATTTCTTCAGGACGTGAAATTCGTCACAGTGTATACCATGGAAAACAACA
>Ga0315327_10000744_pt1 | contig 16493 bp, 11 predicted proteins | sample M110032315metaG_FD_203460 | JGI IMG/M metagenome (GOLD analysis project Ga0315327, IMG submission 203460) | Ammonia-oxidizing marine archaeal communities from Monterey Bay, California, United States - M1 100m 32315 | ecosystem: Environmental > Aquatic > Marine > Coastal | place: USA: California... | reverse complement strand
CGGCCATTTCTGCCTTGGTCTTGTCCACGTTTATCATTCGACCGAAGCCTTCGCCGGGCTTGTCGCCGGGAAGCTCGGGGAATGGAAGCGGAATCGTGTCGTCGGGTTGGCCGGGTTTTCGGCGGGGCATCCGCATGGGCTGCAAGTTTCGCTCGATGCGGCTCGTAGACGCATAATAGCCGTCCTCGCCTCGAACGGCGTTGCCGATCCTGTCCAGCCTGCGGGAGCGATAGCTTTGCTGGCGATTGCTCCTTCGATCCCCTAGCCCCTCCAGAATCGGATTCCTTTTTACCTGTTCGGCATTTATTTTCCCGATGGCGGCGTTAAGCAGGTCGCGCTGGCCTTCGCTTATGCCGCTGGCCGGCTTGCCGTTTTCAAACGCCGGGTCGGTCTTGCCCTTTCGATGGTTTTCTAAATACTGCGGGAGCAGGCTCAAGGCATTGCGGACGATTTCATTGGCGTTATTGCCGCCGAACTCATCGAACATTTTCTGGCGATAGCCCTTGCTCTTGGCGAACCATTCAAGATTCTTCTGGATGGCGTCCAGCGAGATAGTCGAAATAATGACGTTGCCGTCCTTGGTAATTTCTATGCCGAACGGCAAGGATGGCCTATCCCCGCCTTTGATTTGGCCGTAAACCTTGCGGCCCGCCTTGTTGTACTTCAGGGCCGAGTAGTAAAATAAATTCCAGACGTCGCCCGTATCGTTTCGCAGAGTGGCGTTGATTCTAGCCAATGCGTCGAGCTGATGCTGGTTGTACCGATTTTGCTTTCGCAGTTCTGCGATTATGGAAGGGTCTAAGAATCTGCCCGTGGCTCTGGGCTTGCCGTCTGCCGTTTCCACCATTGCGACGTGTCCCTCGCCGAAAGTCTCGCCGGCGTCTTCCTTCTTCTGGATGATGTCCAGAATGTCGTTGGACAGTTGCTTGTTGTTTTTGTTTACCTCGCGAGTCGGGAGAAAAACCGGTCTTCCGGAGGCATCCACCTCGATGCTGCCGTCATCCGCGATTTTGACGTGTCCGCCGGCTTTCAGGCGTTCGACGATTGCGGGGTTTTCCAAATCCTTCGCCGTAAGCGATACGCCGGCGACTTCGTCCTTGAAGGCCGGGTCCACCAGATTGCCTCGACCTCTGCCCTGTCTGCGGGCTTCCGCGCCGTAGCCCCGGACGTCGGCGTTGTATTTCTCTATCATGCGGACCAAGGCCGGGACTTCCTTCAGTCCCGGCATAAGCCCCTTTCCGCCGTAAGTCGGATCGGCTACTAGCTTCGTCCCTTCGTTGGTCGGAATGCCTATGCGATGGAGGAATTTCCGCATCCCGTTCGAGCCGAATATCGGGTCGAGGATGGCTCCCATCATTTTGCTTCCCGCTCCCTGCCAGTTCTTCTTGACGAACTCCCCGCCGAAGTACCATGCCGCCCCGTGCGATGCGAAAACCTCGCGAGCTATTAGGGCGTCATTGTTGGCGTAGCGATTATAAGCCTCTGAGCCGGGTTCGAGCCTGTCCAGATATTGTTTACGGCGAATGGCGAACTCGTCGTTCGTGGCGTAGACGTTATTTCCGGCTTCGTCCTTTATGACAATGGGCTTCCCGTCTTTTCCATATTCCGTATATACTCCCGGCTTTTTCTTTTCCACCGATCCGAGCAATTCCTCGATGACGTAGGGCATGAATCCGAAAGTGTCTATATGGTGGGCTATCTCATGGCCCAGCACGGCGGAAAGTTGTTCGGCGGCGGTCGAGCCGTCATAGAGCGTTATGACCGATTCGCCGTTCTCTTGGGCGTAGTAACTGCTCTTGTTTCCTTTCTTGAAATTTACGATGACGTCGGGATTTTGAACGGCGGTAGTCGCCAGAGCCTGCTGAACCGGCTTCGTGTAGCTTTCAAATTCCACTAAATCTACCGGCGAGAGCGTTTCTTTGTAGACGGCCCTGTCGCCGAGCATCTTTGCATGGACGTCGGCCATCGATCCGAAACGCATTAAAGTGCCTGCTCCCATCCCTGCGGCGATGAAAGGCCAGCTCGCTCCTATTGCCCCGCCAGCCCCCTCTTCGCCGCCTAGAGCGTATCCGAAAGCTCCGGGGATAGCTGCCGCCCCGGCGGCGGTCTTGGCCGTATTGACGGCCCCGGTAAGAGTGTTGCCGAGGCCGGTTCGAGATAGAAAAGTGGATGGGGCTTTTAATGCGACTGACGGCCCGAACTGTCGAGTGGGCGAAAAGATTTTCTGGGCTAATCCGCCGACCGTTTCCGGCAAAGTCATAGCCGCCGTGCGGTCGAGAGAAGCCTCGACGAAGGATGCTTCCGCAGGCTCCAGTTGGGCAATCCTTTGGAAGAGCGGGCTGGAGGCTTGGGCAAACTGCAATTGCTTTCCGAGAATGCCCACGTCATGCCCGAGTCGCGTTATCATGGACGGCCCACCGGGCGTAAGTAGAAGGGCAGTCGCCAGTTGTGCGAGATTCGGGTCCAAGTCTTGAAATCCTCCGGTCAACGTCCCTGCCGCTACCGCGACTTGGACAGTCCGAGCGATGGCTCGGGCAGACGCTTCGTCCATGCCTCCCGAACGCATGAAGAGAGTCGTCAAAGTTTCCTCCGGCAAACGCCTGAGAAGTTCCCCTGCCCTGCCGACTTGTTCGACTGTGTAGCCAGTACCCTGCAAGGCTTTCCCTACCGCCCGGTTTATCAGCGGAGCTTTCGGGTCCGGGGCTTTTTCAATTGCTTGAAGCAGTCGAGCGGCTTGGGAAGATTCGCCTTGGCCTGCCGAGGCTAATTTCGCCGACAAACTCTGAGCTATCCCCTCGGACTTCGCTACTAGCTTGTTGAGACGCTCCTGCGAGCCGGCGACTTTAGCTAGTTTTTGCTCGGCGGACCCGATGATCTTTTCCACCGAACCCGGAGCATATCCGGATGCCCCTTTCCAAAATGATATGTTCGCCTTGAGGGCCGACTCTTCCGAAGCAGCTTGAGCCGCTTTCATTATAGTTCCTCTGGAGATGGAGCGTAGCCCGAGGTTGACTCCTGCCCCCGCCCCCATAGACGCCCACATGTCGGGCATCATCGCAAAAGATGCGGCCATAGCTACGTCGCGGTCTGGCTGGACCCGACCAGCCTGCACGTCGGCTAATGCCTTTTCATTGACTTCCGAATCTACTCCCAGCCCGAACGGCGCGCCGTAAACGTTGGCCAGCGTGGCCAGCGCCCCGCCTTGAGCGAGGCCCAGTTCCGCCCCTTGCTCGATCTTGTCGGTAATGTCAAACTGCTCGGCCAAATAATCGATTGTAGCCAGCTTCTCTTTATCGTCGTCAAAAGTCCCTATCTGCTTTGCCCATTCCGCCCCTTTAGCCCCCATTGTCGCAGGCATAGCGGATGCCTCAAATCCTGCTTGAGCTAAAGTCGCGTCAGATTGCGAATAATCTTGAAGTCGGGCTTCTGCTATTACTCGTTTCTTTAGCGTATCGTTTTTTCGGTCGATCCCGGCAAATCGCATAGCCGAATCAAGGTCTTGATCAAAACTCCTATCAGATCGCTTTGCGGCGTAAGACAATCCCCGCAACTGCTGGGCCGCTTTTAGAATGCCTTGCTCGACTAATGGGCTTTGCGGCGTATCGTCTTCCGGCTCGCCGTAATCAAGTTGACCTTTTAGCAATCTGGAAGTCCCAAAAAGATTTGTCGTAACGGATTTGCCTATCCCCCGCCCTACCGATGCTCCCATGTGGGTCATGGCCTCGGTAAAGCTCCCCTCGGACTCGAAGAAGCCGTTGTCCAGCGCGTTGATAGCCAGCTTCTGTCGGCGTTCGTCGTATGGAGCCGACTTGTAGACGTGGAGCAAGTCCTGCGGGCTTACGATTTGCTGCCCGTCCGGGCCGACTTCCTTCAGGATGTCGAAGTAGTCTCGGGAATTTAGTTCGCCATCAGACCGAACTTTGAAATCCACTCCGAGGAGGTCGGATTTTATTCGAGTTACCGGCATGACTTACTCCGCTGGGTCGAATATTATTTCCACCTTTTTGCCGGTCGAAAGCTGCCTTGTGTTGGCGGGGTTGGCCGTACCTCCCGTAGTCACGCCGTAGGCCGCATATTTTCCTTTTACTTTCTTAATCAAATCCGCCTTTACCTGCTCTAATAGCCTTGACCCTTCTTGGCCGAACTGAGCGGAAAATAAGTCAAATCCCGCGGTCGGGTCTGGCACTTGAGCGGCCAATCTGTCAAACTCCGGCCCTGTTACAGTGCCGGGGCCGAGAATCTCCTCGCGAATCTGCCCTCGAACGCGATTTGCCAACTGTGCCGCTTTTTCTTTGTCGTCATCCGAAAGCACTGTTGAATTTTCCCTTTTGTACCCGAGTGCAATTAATTGATCCAGATCGCGTAGAATTGAGTTTAGGTTGTTCAACCCCTCTTTCGCCTTTATCGCTTCCGCTTTGTCGCCGATTTTTCCTTGTAAAATTGAAGCGTTCTCCCCCGTTCCTATCGTGAGGCCGTCGAAAGACATAACGCCTTGCTCTTGCGTGAATCCAGTTTGATCCCGACGCTCTGCATTTACTTTTATCTGATTAGCCAAAGCGGCATTTCCTTGTTCTGCCGCGAGTTTTTGCTGCGCCATAGCCTCGGCCTTCATTTCAGCGATTCCTTGGGCTTTGGCTTCGTCCGACAGGTTGGAGTTTAGGAGTGCTCGGTATCTTTCGGGCAACGGTTGAGCGATTGGAGGAGTCCCAGCCGTGACTTCGCCTGTGGCAACGTTGATCGAAGGGCCGGTAGGCGTGAAGCCTTGCTCGGGTACGACTCTTTGCGCGAATCCTCCGGGCAAGGTTGGGATTGCTCGCCCATCCGATTGGCTGAATTGGCCCGAGGGAATCGCTTTAGGCTTCGGAGGGACAACCATAAACCGGCTTAAATCCTGCCCGGCAGCCCGCTTTTCTCGAAGCCAGCCTGCTCTCTCGCCGGCCAACATCATAGCCTGCCTCGACTGCTGCATCTGTAGCTCGCGAAGCCTAGCCTGCTCCGCTCGCGTCTTGTCCGCCCTTTCCAGCTCCATCCGCTGGACGAAGCCCTGAAGCTCGCCGTAAGAACTGCTCTCGACCTGCGCGGCGGAGGCTCCGTAGCCCTTGGCCAGTTGCTTCAGGCTTTTGATCTGCTCCATTCTTGCCTTCTCGACCTTGTTGCGGTCGAAGAACTGTTGCAGAGCCTGCTGATCGCCCTGCCTTTGGGCGATGGCTCCGGGTACTGCGGACGTGAATCTGATTGGCGCTTGCATTATTTCTTAAATTGTTGGGCGGCTTGGCCGAGTGCAGTTAAAGTTTGAATCGTCGTCGGTTGTTTCTGGTAGGCCGCCAGAGCCGTGTCGTACTCCATTGCCGGAAAACTGCCGAAGAAGGCTCCGGTCGGGTCCATTGGCTCGATGTTGCCGATGCCCATTTTTCCGACGTTCGATAGGCTTAGTGGGTCGGCGCTCCCGCTGGCCGCTATGCTGGCATAACTGGGAGCGTAGGACATCCGCAGGGCATCGTCTCGGGCGATGCGGTCGGAGGCGGCGTCCCGCCGGCCTCGAATGGCAGATTCCGCTCCGAGAGCCGCCTTGGTCATTCCCAGCGAAGTTCCTACGGCATTCGGATGCATACTCGAGAACAGGTCGGCTCGCAGATCGTCATAAAACCCCTGCGAGTAATCTCCAGCCAGCTCCTGCTCCATGTACTGGCGGTTCTGCATGGAAAGCGGATCGGAGGTAAGGCCCGAGGCATAGCTCTGAGCCGCCTGCATCTGGGGCGATTGGAACTGCGAGGCATCGTACTCGTTGTAAAAATTCGCCGCCTCGTCGATGCGCCTGCCTCGCTCCTTTGCCTCGACATTTAGAGGGTCGAGCATGTCGGCGAGCTTTCGGGCGGTCGGGCTGGTAGGGTCCGCCATTACGGACTGTACCCATGTGTTGAAATCCGGACTGCCGGCGGCTTGCCATTCGGCGGCTAAATCGGCGTCCTGTAGAGCGTCCGTACCGAATCCGGGGCCGTAATTAGCGAGCTGCTGGTTTATGCCGAACTCTCGGTCGGCGGTAACGCTGGAAAGCTCTCGGGCCGTCTCGCCGGCAGATGGCGGGGTTGGAGGGTCTTCCTTATTCCACCACTCGTACAACAAAGCGCCGCCGATTGCCAAATTTCCTATTTTTCCGGTTTTGTCCAAAGCGTTGTCCCAGTCGAAGCCAGAATCATCTGCGGCAGCTTTAGCTTTTAAATCTTCCGCTATTTTTATGTTTTTCGCGTCAAGCGCGTCCCGATCCTCCTGCAAACTTTTGATATGTTCGCCAATGACTTTTCTTTGCTCCGGAGTCTTTACGTAATCCCCAGTAGCATCCGTTTTAAATTGGGATGCTTTTAGGGTAGAAATGTCAGCATTATACTGCTCTACCGTTGTGTTATTCGCGCCGATTTCGTCGGCAGCCGTGTCTATAGTTGCTTCGTTTGCCGCTGCGGCAGCCTCTTCCGCCTCCTTCGCGTCCAGCATAGCTTCGTTTGCCTTTGCCCGAGCCGTTGTTTCGTTGATGAGTTGTTGTCTCTTCAGCTCAAGCGCACTAAGTCCGGCGGCATGTGCCGCCGAAGATTCTGCGTTCGGGTCTGTTTGGCCGATGCCGGGAAGGCTGGTAGATGGTGCTGGTTGTGACGACATAATTCTATCCTCTGTAGCTGGAGGCATTTCTGCCTGTGGTAAGTTCTCGTAAATTGTGTTTCGGCTTCGTCCGAGCGTCTAGGTCCATGTACTGCGAAGCCGTTCGGAGCGGGGCGTTGAAGCCGAGCAGGTCGGCGGCTTGGGCTTTGGAATAGTTGGTCGTAGGCCGGGATGTAAAATGGTCGCCGTAAAGTCCGGCCTTCCGCGCCGATTCCTTTTCCACGGCGATTTTATAGTTCGCCAAATCTTGCTCATGTCTGGACAGGCTGGGTGCAGTTTCCCTCTGCGGTCTGATTCGCCGAGGAGTCATTATTCTCGGAGTTACTACTTCTTCGGGCCGTACTCGTTTCAGGGGATTAAGCTCGTCGGACCTTACGGTTGGAGCCATTTCGACCGGTGCAGGGGCTTTCGGGGCTTGGTATTCAAACTCTGGGGCGGTGGGAGCCTCGAACGGAATTGGCTCTAAAACCGGGAGGGCAGGCTCGTAAAAATCGGGGACGTTTAGCTTTTCGCCTGTATCCACGTCCCAAGTCCCATACTCATCTGCGTAGTGCGTTCCCGTACCCCACTCGGCGTGAGCAGACACTGGTACTATGTTTTGGACCGGGTCGGTCAGCTCGCTGATTGCCACTTCCCTTTCTTTAGCCTCGGCGGCGTCCTCTTTGGCTTGCGTGGCTAAAGTCTGAAGCCCTCGCTTCTCGCTGATTAGCCCTTTGTAAGTCTCGCTATTTTGAAATTCCTCGTAAAGTTGTTGCCGGGTTTTCCCTTCGTCCGCAGGGAAATTGTAACGACCGGAATAGCTTCCGACTCCGACTGTGTTTACGTTCCCCGGAAGGTCCACGCCTACGACTTCCTCGTTAGACGTTGGCGGGGAAATGTAAAGCCTGCCGTCCGAGCCTTCCTGCGTGAAAAGTTGCGTTAGGGCTTTGTCTCGGGCAGAAGCCTCGTCCGCTTTTGAATTTTTTAAACTTTCATAAATGGTAAGCGGAGCTTTAATGATCTGATCCGGGAATCCCGAGGCTTGTTCAGCAATTATACTAGCCGTCCCCGTTCCGGGGATTTTGCGGATGCCCGCCCCGAGGCTTTCCAAGCCTTGGTTGACGTATTCCATGCCGGGGACTTTGTTCACTAGTTCCGCCCCTTTGTTTAAAGCTGGGTTTATCGGGTCGTACTTCCCAAATAAACTTCCTAATCCGGACGCCATGCCTACGCCGGGGACTGCCGTCTTTAGGCCGGTAAGTGCGGCGCTTCCGCCAGTTCCCAATTCTCCTCCTAAAACTTTCCCAGCCGTGCCGGCGTATCCGACTCCCGTGGCTATGTCGCCGAGTGTGCCTATTCGCTGGTCCGTTTTGCTGACTTTTTCTGCTTTGGCAATAGCAGCGTCTATTTCTTCAAGCGTTTCCGCATTTGCCAGCGCGCGGTTGATGTCGTTGAGACTGTTTTTCAGGTTATTTGCATTAAATAGCTGCCCTGCCACGTTTACGGCCTGTAAGCCCGGCGAGCCGGCACTGCCCTCTCTTCCACTCGAGCCGGCGGCCCCGGTGGAAGAAAACGTGGCTACTCCGGAATTGAAATTATAGCCGGAGCTTCCCGCGCCCGGACCGAATACGTCCTGAAGACTCGCTAATGCTTTATGGTCTTGAGCGGTTGACATCTACTTGGCTTCTAGCTTTTCGACTTTGGCCGAGAGTTCTTGGACCGCTTTTATTAGAGCCGGCACAAAAGCCGTCATCGTTAGGCTTTGCATCCCGTTTTCTCCTTCGCTCCAGCCATCCCATTCGGTTATGCCTTGGTCGTCTAAAACTTTTTTCACCTCCTGCGCGATGAAGCCCGTGTAAACGTTCGGATCGTCCTTGGGCTTCGAGTCGGACGGTTTGTCCGAGCCATCGCGAAGGAAACGAGCTTCCTTTAACTTTTCCGGCCACTGGAAGGGATTTAGCTTTTTGAAGCTAACGGCCCGCAGGGCATTTAAGAAGGAAAGGCCGAGGCTGCTGGTTTTGATGTTCTTTTTGACTCGCTCGTCCGAATCGACGGTCAAAGCGACTTGGCAATGTAAACTCGAAACGGACGCATTCCCGAGTCGAACTTGATTTGCGGCGGTTGGATTGACTGCATAGCCGAGGCAAGTCGTATTCGTATATGCCGCAGGTGCTCCGCTTGCCGTATTGGCTCCCGAACCTAATGCCGTGTTTTGTGCGGCAGTCACGTAGTAGCCGGCAAAGTCGCCGACAAAAGTGTTGTCGTCGCCAGTGGCATTTGTCTGCCCGGCTTGATTTCCGACGTAAGTGTTGTCGGTTGAAGTCGTAGTGTTCCATCCTGCGGCGTAGCCGATGCCGGTGTTGACGCCGGGAGTCGTCTGCTTTGCGAGGGCCAAAGCTCCGACCGCCGTGGACTGAGCGCCGCTGGTGTTTAGCGTCAAAGCCTGAAGCCCGACCGCCGTATTCGTATTTCCATCAGCATTCGTATACAAAGCGGCCCATCCGACTGCCGTGTTGCTCGTACCAGAAGTATTTACCTGCAACGCCCCTGCCCCGATGGCCGTGCCGAATGCCCCCGAGGTGTTGGCGTTGAGCGCCCCGTGGCCGCAAGCCGTATTGCCAGCCCCCGTATTCACGGCGTTCAGGGCCAAAGCTCCGACCGCCGTGGAATCGTCCATCGTGTCCTGCGCCCCCGCCTTCGATCCGACGTAAGTCGTCTCCTTGCCTGTCGCCGCAGCCCCGGCGGTGTAGCCCACCGCAGTGCAGTCGCTTTTCGTAGCTATTACCGCAGAAGCGGACGCCCCGACTGCAACGTTGCGAGTGCCGGTAGTATTTCCGACTAAACTGTAATCGCCGACCGCTGTGTTTAAGCCCGCAGTGTTGACTTTGAGGCTGCGATAGCCCACGGCAGTGCTTCCATCCCCCGTCTCATTTGTGGTGAGTGCTTCGTGTCCGACCGCCGTGTTTTGATTGGCAGTAGTGTTCGCGGCCAAGCTTTTACTGCCGACCGCCACGTTCGAGTCGCCGGAGGAATTGGCCGTTAAAGAATCGGAGCCGACCGCCGTGTTGTCGTCGCCAGTCGCCAGTTTCAGGGCATTCGACCCGACTGCCGTGTTGTCGTCGCCTGTGGCCAAGGTATAAAGAGCCGAATATCCGGCGGCGACGTTGCCAGTACCGGAAGTGAGGGCGGCCAAGGCCGATTGGCCGATAGCAGTCCCGGCAGCCGTTTGAATAATTCCCGAGTTCCCGATCAAATTCGCGACTGTAGCTTTGCGGAGGATGTCCGTCCCGCTCATGTCCTGAATGAGAACGAAATCATCGCTGGCAACGGCAGCCTCTTCGGTCTGGCCGCCGATGACTCCGCCCGTCCCTTCGCTCGAATCCAGACTAGTAGCCGTGACTTGACCGGATGCGCCGACGATGTTGGCGACTGTAGCTTTGCGGAGAATGTCCGTCCCGCTAACGTCTTGAACAAGTACGAAATCCCCGCCGTCAATGGTAGCCTCCGCCGTCTGGCTTCCGATAATTCCGGTGGATTCGGAAGGATTCAAAGTCGCCGTGTCGATTATGTTGTTCATGTCGGTATGGTCGACCGACTGCCCGCTTGAAAAAGTTGTCCCTTTTAATAAAACTGCCATGTTATGCGTAGCTCCTGCGTTGTCTGGAGCCGGTATGGCCCTCTATTGAAATGTCCCTAAGTTCCCATCGACCGGCGGCAGTCGCCCCGTTGTCGATGGTTAGCTGAATGCCATTGCCCCGCTGGCGGATGCCCAGTCGGCGAAAGTCCTCTTCGATGGCCGTAGTCGTAAACTCCCCCAGCTCGGTCGAAGCCGAGTCCGGCTCGCGTGTGTCTGCCAGCACTCGAAATTTCGTACTGCTGGCCGTCTTGGTCGTACTCCCGATAGTGGCGATTTTCCATCGCTTGACGCTCGATACGTCCCCTCCCCGGTAAAGCCTCGTAACGGCTTTTGCGTCCACCGCAACTTCTGACGGCTCAGTCCCGTTTCCGTACTGATCATTCCCGTCTGCCTCTTCCTCCAGCAGAAGGATTTTCCCCGACGAGCAGATTGCCGCGACTCGGAGCTGGTTGTTATAAATGATCCGGATTAAATTGTCGACGTAGACGCCGCTCGGAAGCGTATCGACGCTCTCCCAGCTATTGAGCACGATATTGTATATCAGTATTTTGTCGTTGCCCGAAGGAGAGCTACTAACGGCCAGAAAGTAACGATTCGACGCCACTACGGCGCAGGCCGTGGTCCGGGCGGTCGTAAAGTCGATTGCCTCGATCTCGTCCTCGATGTCAGCCGAAATCGGGTCGTCCGTAATTTGCAAATAAGCGACTGGCGTGCCTACCCGGCTGGAGCCTCGGACGGCGGCGTTTACCGAGTACACGCCGGAGTCGTTCAGGAAAAAGATTAGGCCGCCAACCTGCCGGACAGTTTCGCGGGCTACGATGCCGAATTGATTGGAAACTTCCGACTGGAGGTAGTCCGAGGCGAACAGGTCCGACACGCTGGTAATGACGTGCAGGCTTCGCCTTTTTCCTACCATTAAAGCATCGCCCTCGATTGGAGATAAACTGGTAATCTGGTCGGAATCTCCGGGCTTAACCGAATCTTGATCTTGATAGCGAAATAAATTCGGATCGCCCAAAACACTAAAACGAATCGTATCCCGCCCGGTTGGGACGCAAAGCCGGTTCGAGGCATAGACTGCATAGCTGCTCGGCGGTATTGTCGAAGTTTCGGCAGGCTTTTGAAAAGTTCCCGTCTCGGCGGATAAATTAGAACCGTCGAAAATTAGAGGGTATTTGCCGAGATTGACCGCCAAGGTAAACGGCAAGCTCGGCGAGTCGGTTCGCCAGAGAAATAAATAATGGAATGCCTGCATTATCGAGCAGCCCGCCGCAGCCGTTTCTCCGCCGGCGTATAAAATGGTTTTCTTTGATCCGTCTGCCGGGTTAACGAAATAGGCTCGGTCGGAGCAGGCTAGAACCACGTACTCCGTACTACTCGCGGGATCGCGGTAGAAGGTCGAGGCGAGGACTGTAGCCCCGAGAACCGTGGCGTCCGAGGTCAGCCTTTTAAGCCCTTTGCGAACTACGGCTGAATTTGTTTCCAGTCGCAGGTTTTGAGATTCGGCCAAATAGTTTTCGGGAATACTGCCGGCATCTCGGAACGAACCGAAGCCCAGGAAGGCCCGATCCCCGTCGAGGACAGGCTGGTCGTCCAGTTTTCCATATGACCGGTAGCGGCTCACTTTTTTTTAAGCACTTGGTAGATGCGGATAGACATGAAAACGATAGTGCAGCAGGCGGCTATAAGGCTCGCCAAATGACTCCACTGGGCGAGGCCCGTGGCAGTTACAAGGCCGCCTATGCCGCCCCATATCGTCCGGTCGGCTAAAAGCTCCACGTTTTGACTGCTTCGATGTTCGAGCATCCTGAAAAGAGTTCGATTACGGCTATCGCTACTATTATAAGAGCGAAGCCCGTTAGTATTTTGCCTCGCTTGGAAAGGCCGTTAAAAATCTCAAGTAGCTTCATCATTTTTGTCGCAAATTTTCTTTATTTTCTTCGAGTTTGATCGGGTTATAAATAGAGGAATCAGCAGGAAGCCGAGGACTACGAATGCCGCAACTTTCAGGGCCAGCCAGATCGTGTCCATAGCGTTCTCGAAAGAACTTTGCTGGCCCTTCATCTGGGCCGAGACAATCGCTGAAACGTCGCCACGGCTCAAGGCATCCACGGTACTGACTAAATTCTTGTTTTCCTCTACTAGAGCAGCCCCTTTGCCGACCGACCAGCCGAGTAAAGCGCCGCCTCCGCCGGCCACCGGACCGCCAACCGAGCCTACAGCCCCGCCGACAGTCGCGCCGAGTGGGGCGTAAAAGCTGGAACGAGAACATCCGGTAAGCATTGCGATCATGACTATGGCGAGCAGCCTCATTCTTGCGGAGTCCACCATGCCGTAGTTTCCAAAAGAGCTAACATTTCCGCATGGCTGAGAGTGTCCTTGCCGTAAAGGAATCGCGGCTTTGCCCCCTCGTACTTAACGAAAGTTTGAGTTTTATCGCCGTTCCATGCCAAAGTGTTTTCTGAGTCCTCCAAGACTTCGGAAAACACGATGTCATCTACTTCGTCTGCGTCTAATACTACGTAGTTCATGATGGCACGTCTGAAACTATGTCGCCGGATTCTGCGTTCATCATTGTCGCGTTATTGCCTGATGGCACGTAAGCTGATCCATCCCAAGTCACTCCGTGATCCGTTAGCGTGGGATAAGTGTCTCCATCCCCACATCTCCACCAGCCAACGGGATTGAGAGCGTCCAAGTCGGCCGGCGCGCCGGAGTTGTAAATATCAGCGATATTTGAACTTGAAAGTGCGGAAGCAAAAACTGCGACTTCGTCAATGTTGCCGTTGAAGTAAAATGTTGAGTTGTAACGCATACCGCCGATAATCGTGGCCGTATAAGAACCGCTGTTGGTGGTCACGCTTTTTGAACCTTTGTCCGAGCCGTTGAAATATAACTGCGCTGAACCGCTCGTAAAGATCACGGCCATGTGATACCAGTTACCCGCCGTTATAGTGGTATTCGTCCACGGAGTAGCCCACCCCGAGGCGTAGGTGTTAGCTACGATCTGAGCTTCGGTGTCATTACCGCCCTCAGTCCCACGAATGCCTATCGCACGGTCGTACCCAGTCCCATGAACATTCGTTAGTTGGAAACAGTAGGCGAAAGAGGGAGGCGAGCTCCCGTACGGCGCTACAAAAGCCGGGGGGACTGCGGTTGGCTTGAACCAGAGCGAAATTGTGCAGTCTCCTGTGATTGCCAAGTCGCTCGCGCCGGAAATCGTGGCGTATTCGTCTGCGCCGTCGAGGAGAATCGACTTGGTATTTGGAAACGGAGTAGCGCCACCAATAGGCGCGCCGCTGATCGTGGCCGCTGATCCCCCGCCGAAGCCGAGTCCCTGCGATATGCTGGAGATTGGCATTAGGAGAGGTAGATCACCGCGCTTCCGGAAGTGAGGAAGACGTAAGAAAATCGCCCATACAGACAATCGCCCTTCGAGAAAGTTTCGGTCGGCGTGCCGTCCATGTTGCCCGTCAAGGTGTTGATGACCGAATCCGACAAAAACTGTATGCAGTAAAAGTCCTCGGTCGTTCCCGCCGTAGTGATGTACTTGGAGCCGTTGCCCCCGCTAAGATTGTAAACGTTTACTTGTCCCATATTACGTAGTGGTTTGAGTTACTAAAAGTGTCGGCCACATGGCCGGATAAGAATTTATTACGATTCGATTCTGCGATTGAAGGCGCTCGAAACGGTCGATCTCCTGCATCAAATATTCCTCCGCTCGGGCGTTCTCGAGCTGCGCCTTGTCGTTCTGCCCGTCCGCCACGTAATAGTCGGCGATGCAGGCGGATAGAAGATGCCGTTCGAGGAATTGCGGGATGTTTGTTTCCGAGCCGCCATAGTCGTCGCTTGGCACTTTCGAGCCTACGACGTAAACGGTCGTTTCCGAAGTGTTCGGCGGTAGGACCAGATAGCCTCCCATGAGGCTGAATTTGATTTGCACGGCGGTCCTATCCTCCCAAGGAACTTTGTTCCATACGGAGAAGACGTCGAAGAGGTTGGCATCATTGTTTATTCGGACGGCCTTGTCCGCTTTCAAGGTGGACGACGAAACAGCCGCCACGGTCATCGTCAGGACGTTGATGAGGTCGGGCCATTTGGCCCTTGTCCACGCCCCCCGAACTCTGTCGGTCAGGCTGCGCTTCAGAGCCGTTTCCTCGGCGGTAAGAAGCGTGTCCACTCCGATGGCCGAAGTGAACCTATCCTTGAACGCATTGTAGCTTACGGTTCTCAACGGCAGTCGATCTCCGGGTTGTCGCGAAGTAGCTCGCGGCGGTAGGATTCATCCGACATCGAGCCGGGATTTTGCTGCTCATGGCGAAAGTAGGTCCGAGCATCCATTACGCTTTCGAGGCGTAGGAGTCCCTTTCCTCCACGCATTTCCTCGGCGGTCTTGCGGAGCTTCCGGGCCTTGTCACGATATTCGTGCTTTTCCCGCCGTGCTTCGTCCTCGTTATGCCTTGCCACTCGCTCGGCCATCTCTTCCGAACTGAGCGATTTTCTACCACTTTTAATTAATATATCCATAAAGAAAAAGGAGGGACGACCTTCCCCAAAGTCGTCCCTCCACCCCCAAATCAAGTAAAGGGTTTATCCCAAATCAAACAATACTACCCAATGCCCGTGCATTGAGAACGCATACTGTACCACACCATTCCGCAAAACCACGTCTTCCGCCTCCGCCTACGTCGGGAAGCTCGATAGAGCCTACGCCGTCGAGCGTCTTGAGGCTTACCGTGTCGTCCTTCGGCATAAGAATGCCCGTGTTGCGAACGTCGGCGTTGATTGCCACTCCGGACGATCTGCCTGCGAATAACGAAGGCACGATGTCGATGCGGCCATAATCAGATAGCCAGCTAGTGACGCTGAGACGTAGCGCGGCATCGTCGGAATCCACGTTGAAGGCGGCTCCCGTGGCCGTAACTGCTCCCGAAGCTCGGGAATAGTCCGTTATCTCGTTAACGACTGCCGGGCCCGAAATCAGAGTGTACCCAACGGATTTTCCGCCTGCTTCGTACACGGCTTGAACCAGTGCGCGGAGGTCGGATTCAGCCATTGAGCCGCCGCCGGAAAGGTTGAATCGACTACCGGTAACGGAACGGAAATCCTGCTTGGCGGAAGTGTCGAACACGCCGGTCGTAGCTGTAGGATCGGTCCAGTGCTTCAGGCCGCCGAGCATGTCGCCTACCGAGCTTGTGCCGGTCTGCGGAAGCTGGCTCGAACAGATGGCGGACTCGATGTCGGTCTTCAGGAGAATCAAAGCCTTGGCGGCGGATGCTCCGTAAAGGTTGGACTGTGGTCCGGCGACGTCGATCTTCTCGGCGAGGCGAGATACGGCGAACGGGCGCTGGACCTGCTGGATGCGATTGCCCATTCTGACCCGAGTCGAAATCTCGTCGGCGAATCCGGAATTGAAGCTGAGATCAGCCCCATCGACAGGAGGAGTGGCGAAAACCGGCTCTCCCAGTGAATCGACCATCCATTCGGTCAATAAAGCCCTTGGACTTTTCGTTTGTTTCAGTGTGCTGAACACGGGCGTCTGCTCGGGCGAAACGCGCTTTAATTGGTCAGATAAATCTTCGCGAGCGCCTTGCACGCTCGTAACATTGTAACTTGTGGCTATAGCCATGGTATATAATCTCCTTAATTTATGAATTTAAAAAATCTGCGAATGAAGCTTCCGATATTCGACCTGTGCCTAGCTTTTTGGCGGCGGCTGCTTTCTGTCTGGCGTCCTTTGTCGCGGGCGGCGGGGCGAGTGATTCGCCTACCTGAGCCGGAGGAGTTTTCGCCTTCCTTTTGGCCGGCTTCTTTCCCTTCGACTCGGCCTTCGCGTTAACGGATCGGAATCCCTCGACGATCAGGCCCATAACGAAATCCCTGTTCGGCAGCGCGTTAAGCGAGGCGTATCTCGGGTCGGCTAGAACCTGCTGGTAAAGCTGGTTCGCCTCGTCCTCCGGGTTGTCCCAGAAGTCGAATACCTCCCTCGATCTCGCGTCACTCTCGGCCTTTGCCTTGAGAAATCCCGCCCTCTGAGGAATCTTTTCGGTCAAGTACTCGTCGGCTGCTGCGAATATCTCGCGGATTTCGTCCCCGCTGTATTCCTTTTCGCCTTCTTCGACGTAGTCCTTGCCCAAGTGATTCAATGCCCATTTCTTGGCGGCGACTGCTTCCTGTCGGACCTTTTCCAGATCGTCGAAGCTCCTTACCTCCTCCAAGACCGGCG
>Ga0315327_10000743_pt1 | contig 16510 bp, 17 predicted proteins | sample M110032315metaG_FD_203460 | JGI IMG/M metagenome (GOLD analysis project Ga0315327, IMG submission 203460) | Ammonia-oxidizing marine archaeal communities from Monterey Bay, California, United States - M1 100m 32315 | ecosystem: Environmental > Aquatic > Marine > Coastal | place: USA: California... | reverse complement strand
CCTACTTGCGATTCTCTTACCTATCCCAAACAAGCGGCGACTGGGAGGAAATTGCGAACGTAGACCAGGAAATCGGAGCCTCGAAACTCAGTTCAGAAATACGATCCGCAAGTGCGACCCAAGGACAACAACGCCTCCAGCTCCTTAGCAAGCTTCACCCCTGCGGGGCCTTCGAGAAACTAACCGAACTTCGAAAGAACAATCAAATCGCCCCTCATCATCTCACCGTTTTCGCAGCCGAACGTATTCAACAAAACACGCCACTGGATGCGATTCTCGCAGCCTGGACTTATCAAGCTCTTGCCGCTCCCTGTGCCGCGTCCCTTAAGATTATGCGCATCGGCCAGGAGGGAGCCCAACGAGTTCTTACCCAAGCCCTCGAAAGCCTTTTCGAATTAATCGAAATCTCTCTCAAGGTGGAACGTGACTGGGCAGGAGCGTTCAACCCGCTAATCGACCTAGCATCCGATCGACACGAACGAGCCTACTCCCGATTATTCATTTCCTGAATACAAAATTCTAGACCTACCACCCAACAACCTAAACTCCATGTCTGAACCGAAATTCTCCCGACCCGTACGTATTGGAATCGGAGGCCCTGTGGGCTCCGGCAAAACGATGCTCGTTCTGCGCCTCTGCCAAGAGCTGCGCGAAACCTTCGAGCTCGCTGTGATTACCAATGACATCTACACCCGCGAAGACGCTGAATTTCTCGTGCGCGAAAACGCACTTGAAAAAGAACGGGTGCTCGGCGTCGAAACCGGGGGATGCCCGCACACAGCCATTCGCGATGACACTAGCATGAATATGGCGGCGATCGACGACCTCATCGTCCGCAATCCCAAGACTCAAGTCATCCTCATCGAAAGCGGGGGCGACAACCTGTCTGCCACTTTCTCGCCAGAACTGGTCGATGCTTTCATCTACGTTATCGACGTCGCCGAAGGCGACAAGATCCCCCGCAAAGGAGGCCCCGCTATTCAATATTCAGACCTCATGATCATCAACAAAACCGAGCTCGCACCATACGTAGGAGCCGACCTCGGCGTGATGAATCGAGACAGCAAAAAAATGCGCGGCGGACGCCCTTTCATCTTCTGCGATCTCAAATCCCGCAAAGGAGTGGACGAAGTTTGCGAATGGTTGAAAAAAGAAGCACTCTTCAGCTAAATCCACAGTCCAATGGTAAGTCACTTCCTTTGCCAAGCGCCGCGTTGGAAGATCGGAAACCAACACCTCCCTGAAAACTATTTCCACAGCCCATACTCCGTCCCGATTAAGCGGATACCTTCGCATCACTGCATCGTGCGACGAAACCGGAAAGACAACCCTTTCCCGGAAAGCTTACCGAGTGCCCATTCACATCAGTAAACCTTACTGGAATGGCCAAGCCCTTCTCCTCAACGTGATGAGCCCCACCGCCGGATTGCTCGAAGGCGATCACGTCGAATTGGATATCCTCGTAGAACCTGGGTCGACTATTGCCCTATCGAACCCTACCGCCCTGAGGATCCATAAAATGAGTACAGGTAAGGCAACCTGGAATCAGACCTTCCGTATCGCCAAAGACGCCTTCCTCGAAACGCACCCTGAATGGCTGATCCCTCAAGCCCAAAGTCGCTTCGAACAACGCACTCGAATCGAACTCGAAAAAGACGCTCAGCTATTCTTCATCGAAACGCTCGCAGCTGGCCGTGTCGCATCTGGAGAGTCCTTCTCCTTTAGTTCCTTTCGAAACCGCCTCGAACTACGCTACGACAGAAATCTCTCCGCTTTAGAGAAATTCGACATCTCCCCTGAAAATAAAACTCACACAGGGTGGACTGCTGCATTCGAAAATTCATTTTATATTTCGATCTACGCAGTGTCTCCAAAACTTAAAAACGCCTCTCCTCTTTTCCAAGCAATACACGATATTCAGACTGAATCCCTTTTCTGCGGCTCCAGCCAACTCAGTCACGGTCCTTGCTGGAACATCAAAATCCTCTCCCCATATGCCGTAGAAGCCAAAGCCGCTCTCACCAAGATTCGAGAACTATTCTACCAAGCTATCGGGCTCCGAATCATCGATCTAAGACGATAGTCCACAAACGTTAGGGCCGACATTCACGCCGCACCACGTAGCAAGATCAAATCCGGTTCTATCGAAAACGCTCCTCAGCGCCTCAACCGACCGTACATACGACTCGATGCCTTACGCTGAGCCTGCTTCTCTTCGTTGTCAAACAACGCAGAGTACATGTAATCAAATCCTTCGAGCTTAGTGCGATCGATCTTCTGACCAACATAGTGCTCGATCGATTTCGCATTCTTAACTTCTGCTTCAGTGACCAAAGTAAACGCGTCGCCTTCTTTTTCAGCACGGCCCGTACGACCAATGCGGTGAACGTAATCCTCAGCGTTTAGCGGTACATCGTAATTGATTACATGCGTAACGCCAGCGATGTCTAAACCGCGAGCAGCGATATCAGTAGCCACCAATACCTCGAATTCTCCGGATTTAAACCCTTTCAAAGCCGCTGTGCGTTCTCCTTGCGATCGATCGGAGTGCAATGTGGCAACCGAATGATTCAGCTTTTCCAAACGTCGGGAAATAAGATCCGCATTCACCTTCGTTCGAGTAAAAATCAACACGCTCTCGAAATGTGTTCGAGTCAGTAACTCTATCAAAAGCTTGTACTTCTGCTGCTCCGCCACTGGGTAGAACGCATGCGTCACAGTAGTCGCCGCCGAGTGATTCCGTCCGATCTCAATGACTTCCGGATCCTTCAACACCCACTTCATCATGGTCTGAATCGCGGCCGGCAAGGTCGCCGAGAAAAACAAGGTTTGCCGATTTTCCGGGCACATCTTGATCAAACGACTCACGTCAGGGAGGAAACCCATATCCAGCATGCGATCTACTTCGTCTAATATGAGGACCTCCACGTTTTTCAAAGAAATCACACCTTGGCTAACGTAATCCAGCAAGCGACCAGGTGTCGCCACCAAGATATCCACCCCTTTCCCCAGCATCTGCCGCTGACGGCCGTACTTCACTCCACCGTAAACAACGCCCACTCGAGTCGACATATGTTTGGAATAATCCTGCAATGCCTCTTCTACCTGCTGAGCCAACTCACGAGTCGGCTCCAAAATCAAACATTGGATTCGCTTGCCCGGCGCCAGCCTATCAAGCGTTGGGAGTCCGAATGCTGCCGTCTTTCCCGTACCCGTTTGGGCGGATGCGATGATATCCTTCCCCTTGAGTATCAAGGGGATAGTCTTCTCCTGAACAGGAGTAGCTTTCTCGAATCCGAGCTCCTCGATCGCTTTAACTATAGATTCTGAAAGTCCAAGACCATTAAACGACATTTGGCGTATATGATTACGCAAATCGCCTGAAGCAAGCTCTGCCTTCGAGAAAATCACCTCCCGAGGACCAAGACCCTGCAAAGCCGTATAGACCATATCTGAAACCAAATTGCTTCCCAGCCTAGTATGACAGCTATTTGAATGGACAGAATCGGAGCAAATCTATTCCTATTCGCTTCAAACTAAGCGATCTCTCAACCCGCAATCCGATGACCGACACACTATCACCACCAACTATTCCGGAAAGTCTGAAAAAGGCTCGCGAAGACTTCCCCATTCTCAAGCGCGAAGTCAATGGCAAGCCGCTCGTCTACCTGGACAATGCAGCTTCAACCCAAAAGCCGCAGTCCGTCATCGACGCTGTCACTCGCTACTATTCCCAAGAAAATGCTAATATCCATCGCGGCGTCCACCTTCTTAGCGCAGAAGCCACCGCCGCCTACGAAGCCGCCCGAGGCAAACTTGCCCGCTACCTCAACGCAGCCGACGAATCGGAGGTCATCTTCACTCGCGGGGCCACCGAATCAGTCAACCTCATCGCCTATTCCTTCGTCGAACCGCTCGTCCAGCCAGGCGACGAAATCCTCATCACCCACATGGAACATCACGCCAACATCGTGCCTTGGCAGCTTCTATGTGAACGAACCGGTGCCATCCTAAAAGTAGCCCCGATCTTCGACAACGGCGACCTCGATATCGATGCCTACCTATCCATGATTGGGCCGAGAACGAAGCTAGCCGCCGCAGTCCACGTCTCCAACGCCATTGGAACCGTCAATCCGATAGAGAGAATCATCCAAGCAGCCAAAGCCAAAGGCGTCCCCACCCTGATCGACGCCGCTCAATCCATACAGCACATGGATCTTGACGTCCAGGCGCTCGATTGCGATTTCCTCGTCTTCTCCGGTCACAAATTATTCGCCCCCACCGGAATAGGAGGCCTCTACGGACGCCGCTCGCTACTTGACGGTATGCGCCCGTATCAAGGCGGCGGAGACATGATTGCCCACGTTTCCTTCGACGGCACCACCTACAAGGAACCCCCATCTCGCTTTGAAGCCGGCACGCCTCACATCGCGGGCGGTATTGGACTCGGAGTTGCCGTCGACTACATCCAGTCAATCGGACGAAATGTCATGCAAGACTACGAGTCGCAACTAATCAAATACGCCGCTAATCGATTGAAAAACGCTCCCGGCGTTCAACTCATCGGCGAACCCACCCATCGGGCAGGCGCCATCTCCTTCACTATGGAGAACGCTCACCCCCACGACATTGGCACTATTCTCGATACCGAAGGGATCGCCATACGCTCCGGACATCACTGCTGCGAGCCTCTAATGACCCGATTCGACATTTCCGCTACGGCACGCGTCTCAATCGCGCTTTACAACAATCACGAAGACATCGACGCACTGATAAGCTCCCTCGCCAAAGTCAACGCGCTATTCGGCTGACGCGACAATGAAGCCCGATCTAAAGTCGCTCTACCGGGATACGCTGCTCATGCATAGCCGCGCGCCGAGCAACCGCAACCCACTACCGGACGCAACCACTTCTGCCAAACTTAAGAATCCACTTTGCGGCGACCTTGTTTCCATCCACCTGAAAACCGAGAACGATCGCATAACCCAAGCGTCCTTCGAAGCTCAATCCTGTTCCATTTGCATGGCCTCTGCATCCATGCTCACCGAAAAAGTAATAGAAAATCCAATACAAGAAGTCCAAACTTTTGCAAGCTCCCTCATCGAGATGATTTCTGACCCAGAGAAAGAAATGTCTCTCCCCAACAACGACCTCAACGCCCTCTCGGGCGTAAAAGATTTTCCCAGCAGAATCCGCTGCGCCACCCTACCATGGGAAGCGCTACTCGCTGCGCTAGCAGAAAAGATGAAGGGTAAAGGGTGAAATGAGAATTCCGCTAGCCTCCTTTCATCCTTCATCCTTCGCAATTCATCCTTAAAATGATTCAGCTTCGAAACCTTAAACTCCAATACGGCGAGCGTTTTATTTTCCGCGATGCCAATGCGAGCATAGGAGCGAAAGACCGTATTGGCCTCATCGGCTCTAACGGCTCGGGCAAGACCACCATGCTCAAAGTATTGGCGGGAAAAGAGGAAATCGATGGTGGCGACGTAGACAAAGCCAAGTACGTCACCATCGGCTACCTACCCCAAGATGGAATTATCGTCGCTGGAAAAACCCTCTACCAAGAAGCAGAGTCCGCATTCGAGGATATTATTAGTCTAAACGCAAAAATTGAAGACGCTAGTCATCAACTCCAACAACTGGATACCGAATCCGAAGCTTATACGGAAACCCTCGAATTAATCGGAACCTGGGAACGCGAGCTCGAGAATCACGACGCCGACAAACTGCCTTCGCGTATCGAAGCCGTACTACACGGCCTCGGCTTCGAGCAAAGCGACATGGTTCGCCCGACCAGCGAATTCAGCGGAGGTTGGCAAATGCGCATCGCCCTAGCCAAGCTGCTCCTCGCCTCCCCCTCTTTACTCCTACTCGACGAGCCGACCAATCACCTAGACATCATTTCCCAACGCTGGCTAGAGAACTACCTCAAACGCTACGAAGGCACAATCCTCATGGTCTCCCACGACCGGGCCTTCCTCGACGAGCTCTGCACCCGCTCCTGGGAACTCACCCAGGGCTCTTTGCACATCTACCAGGGCAACTACTCAACCTACGAAGCTCAAAGCAGTGTACGCAAAGAGCAGCTCGTCCGCTCCTTTAAAAGCCAACAAAAAGAAATCGAGCGTACTGAAAAGTTCATCAATCGCTTCCGATCCAAAGCCTCCAAAGCCACCCAAGTCCAAAGCCGTATCAAAGCCCTCGACAAAGTCGAACGCATCGAAATCGAAACCGAAGAAAACACGATCGCCTTCACATTCCCCCCTGCTCCCCGCAGCGGTCAAGTCGTCATCGAACTGGAAAACCTTTCGAAATCCTACGGCGACCTACATGTAATTCGCAACGCATCCATCCGTATCGAGCGCGGCGATCGCATCGCAGTCGTTGGCGTCAACGGAGCCGGAAAGTCAACTTTAGCGAAAGTAATGGCCGCCATAGAACCCTTCCAAGAGGGAGAACGAACTCTCGGTCACAACACAATCCTCTCCTACTTTGCTCAGCATCAAGCCGACGAACTCGATCCACGCGACTCGGTTATCGAAACGCTAGAGAAAGCCAACTCAGGACAGACCAACACTCAACTTCGCACCGCCCTCGGAGCCTTCCTCTTCAACGGTGACGATGTATTCAAAAAAACTGACGTCCTTTCCGGCGGCGAACGCAATCGGCTAGCCCTTTCCAAAATACTTACTCAACAAGCGAACTTCCTCATTCTCGACGAGCCCACCAACCATCTCGACATGCGTTCGCAAGATGCCCTCCAACGGGCCCTAAGCGAATTCGAGGGCACGTTCATTATCGTATCCCACAATCGAGCTTTCGTCGATCGAATCGCCACCAAGACCCTAGAAGTCAGAAAAGACGGACTTTCCCTCTTCCCAGGAAATGTATCCGATTACCTCCGACATGTCGAGCAGCTCGAGTCCGACCAACCAGTAAACCCAACCAACGGGCAAGTCGATTTTTCCAAAAAGAAGCCATCCACCCTGTCTCCCAAAGAACGCCGACAACGCCGCGCCGCAATGGTCGCCGAACTCAGCCCCCTCAAAAAACGCAGCCAAGAGCTCGAGTCCAAAATCGCCGAGCTCGAAACCGAACAAGAAACCTTCGAAGCCAACATGGCCGACCCAGGCTTCTTCAAAACCGGCGCCGCCGCCGAAGCAATGCGTCAATACGACCGCAACAAAGCAACCCTCGAAAAAACCTACGAAGCCTGGAGCCAAGCCTCCGATCAACTAGCCGAAAAAGAAGCTACCCTCTAAAACAACGCCAATTGATAGGTGAAGAGTGGAACTGCCAGCGGTAAACTAGGAGCGTGATTTCGAACATCTTTGCCGTTTTATTGACCTCTTCTCCTTCTAGGTTCGTAAAACTATCGTACGCCCATCCACCTAGTTTATCAGGGTGACGCTCGCTACTTTTGATAGTCCCCTCTAACCCAATGAAGTCCCCTTGAAAATAGCCAAGCCCACCTACTGCGGCTTTCAGTCCTACACTGACGAGTTCCTTAATAGGAAGGTTCCATGAGAAAATTTTCCAAAAAATTCATGCCCCGAGAAACTGTCTGGATCGATGGAGCCACTATGAGATTCTGAAAACGCCCAATTCACTTTGGAGCAATACAAATGGGCCGTAAACAATCCATCTTGTGGGAAAGCTAGTTATCCAGCTTCCTACAAATCAAAACCTAGAGTCGCCTACAATGAATTCTATTTCGCACACGTTCCCCCGAAACAAACGTTTCCCCTATTCCCTGTATGTAATATTCAATATTTTCCGGAAATATTTTTGCTTACGATTGTTCCTCTCATCGTTCAGACTAGGGCCCTCTTCATTGGCCTCTACCGTGACCGCATAGTCCTTCAACTCAATATTGGGAACTTCCCTCAACCCCCAAAAGCAAAACACGGTACTCCCGCAACATCCATCCGGATGCGAAAAAGACCGCCAGTCTGGGGCTCACCGGCCCAATCCTTGTCCGTCACCTCAACACTGGAAGTCGTAACGTAAAGATCTTGGTAGTCCGCTCCGACAAATGCGCAAGAGGTCAATCGTTTGACGGGAATTGGGACCTCTTGCAAAACGTTACCCGTATTCGGATCCCAACGACGAACATGCCACCCTTGCCAGTGAGCTATCCATAGCATACCTTTCAAATCGATTGTCATACCATCAGGAATTCCCATTCCCGGATCAACATCGATAATCGTTCTTCGATTCGATAGCTCTCCCTTTTCAATATCGAAATCATAAGCAACCACGCTTCGGGTCGGCGAGTCGATGTAATAAAAAGTCCTATTATCAAGACTCCAAACTAATCCATTGGAACAGGTAATACCGCTTTCGATTTCCGTCCAGCGACCATCGGCCTCGATTCGATAAAGCCCCTCCGACTGTTTCTCACCCATACAACCAACATAGAACCGCCCATCCGGACCCGCCTTTCCGCCTTTCCGTCGTTCAAGCGATTTTCGATTTTCCCTGCATAGGATCGCAATACTTGGTGAGTTCTTCCGTTTCAAAATCAAAACCGTAAACGCCATCCGACAGTCCCAGCACGAGCTTGCCCGATTGAGTGGATGCCACAGTCCCGACTTTTTTGCCAACATTGCGACCAATATTCTCTCCGGTCGCAGGATCGAAACGATGAACAATGAAGTCATCGATATCCACCCAGTAGATACACTGCTCATTCTCGCTCCAAAAGACTCCTTCTCCCAGAATCGATTTGGTATCTACAACGCATTGAAGTTCGTTAATCGACCGTCACTATTGCCCCCCGAAACACAGCAATCAAGCGGTATTATTTTCTGGTAGGAGGCCAGACACCATCAACCTCCTAAAACAATTCTCGCTGCTCGACCTTCTGGCGCTTAACCGAGTTGCCTTGGCTGCGTGCCACCAATTGCAGCAAGGTCAGGCGTTCATCGCAAAGCTCTCGGCAATAATTGCAAAGTAACAAGGCAGACGCTAAAGCATCGAACAAGGCACAGTGATAGCCTTGACGGCCGACCGGACAATAAGCGCGCCCCAGGTCTTCCAAGTCCGTTTGCAGGCCATAGCGAAGAATCAGCTCTTCCAAATTTAGAGAATTCGTTTTATCACTTTTATCTCGATACAATACCCCTGTATCTAACCAAGGACCCCATTTCGCAACAGATCGATTTTTATCAACCCAACTCGGTGATTTCCGCGGATAAGGGAAAACGGACTTAATCATGGAATTCTCCGCCGAGGCGAAATGAGCGGATACCGGCCCCGTCTCGCGCAACTTGGCAAAGCGTTCCCACTCATCCTTAAACGGTTGCTCGGAAACCGCTTCCGATGTTCCGATTCCGTGAACGGCTTGTTCCCGTCTCGATATCGCCGTTTTGGGGCGGCAAATGCGCGTGGCGACGGATTCAATCGAGTATCCCCTCAGAGTAACCACCCCGAACTCTACGATGCCGCACTGCGGTCCGCCTTCGAAATCGATTACATGAATCGGTATTTCATCCCAGTAGAGTTCCATCTTATCAGTTAAAAGGCTTTAACCCAAAGAAGCATCCGCGCAATCTAAGACTTCCTATCTTATGCAATTTGACGAATTTGACGAATTCACTCGGAAACTATCGACCGAGACGCAAAAAATCATTCTTTCGCTCTACGAAGATCCAGATCTGGAAATCGAGCTGAAGGGTGATGAAACGCCGGTTACTTTTGCCGACAGAGAAACCGAACGCCAAATCCGCGAAGCAATTCAGGTTGTATTTCCCGATCACGGTATCAAAGGCGAAGAGTACCCGAACATCAACCCGAACTCGGCTTTTACCTGGGTCATCGACCCTATCGACGGCACTAAAACATACACCGCCGGCTGCCCGCTCTTCGGAACTATGATCGCCCTTATGAAGGAGGGGGAACCAATATTCGGCTGCATTAATTTCCCGGCTCTCGGCAAACGTATCATTAGCGACAGCAAGACAACCGCGGTCAACGGCAGGGTCGTCAAAGCCTCCACGAACCGCCAGCTAAAAGACGCGATTCTCCTTACGACCGATCAAGCCGACATCGCCCGCCACCAAAATGGCGACGCCTTCGCAAAACTGGTTGCGGCAACTCGCTTCACACGCACTTGGGGCGATTGCTACGGCTACTATCTCCTCGCGACTGGAAACGCAGACATAATGCTCGACCCGGAGATGAGCCCTTGGGACATCATGGCCCTCGTCCCAATCATTCGCGGATCTGGCGCGAAAATTACCGATTGGGAGGGCGGCAATCCCGCCACCGGTAACTCCATCGTCGCCACCTCGCCCAATCTCCATGGCGAAGTTCTACAAATTCTCAATGCTTCCAACGTATAGCCACGTCTCTAGGCCCAGTATTTGAATACAATGAAATCGATATTTATACTTTCGTTCCTCGCAGGCCTTACGCTTCTATCGGCGTGCAGCGACAATCAACTGGATATCCACTCGATTGAAAGAGAGACTCAAGCGTACGAGTCCGCTCCCGTCCAAACGATGAATACAGGCGAGCTATTAGAGCACATTCAAAACCTAGCGGAAACCATGACCCTCGCTACGCAAAACGAACAATACGCGGAAATGCATCACCTGGAAATTGCGCTGACCAAAGCGCTTATAACTCTCGAGCCTCAGGCACCAGCCAAGCTCAAACCATCCATTGAAACTCTCAAGATCATTGCGGCCAAAATTCACGGTGCCGGCCACGACCAAAACAAATCCATGGCAGCAACGCTCGACACAACGCTCAAGGAACGCATAGCCCAGTTGTTGCAGGCTTTCGAATAGCCATATTCCAACCGATCGCTATTTCGCTGTTTCGACGTAACGCTGCTCGCGTATCACGATAATTCGAATCGAACTGGGATAGTCTAATTCATCTTCGATCCGCTCGCGCATGCGAATTGAAAGATTGCTCGCGTCCTCATCGGAAATCGAGCTGGGATCGACTACCACACGCACTTCACGTCCAGCCTGGATAGCATAAGCATTCTTCACTCCCTCAAACGAACGGGCCAAAGTTTCGAGAATCTGCAAACGATCGATGTATGCTGAAATTGATTCGGCACGAGCGCCCGGACGTACTGCAGAAATAGTATCGGCCAAAATGACGATTCCCGCATAAAGCGATTCCGGCGGCACTTCTTCGTGATGAGCCGCGACTGCGTTAACCACAATATCGTTTTCGCCGCGAGCCTTGACGAAGTCTGCCCCCACAATCGCATGGCTGCCCTCGTATTCTCCATCAATCGCTTTGCCTATGTCGTGCAACAAACCCGCGCGCTTCGCCAAATTCGGGTCCAGCCCCAGCTCCGAAGCTATAATCGAACAGAGCATCCCCACTTCAACTGAATGCTCCAAAACGTTTTGCGAATACGAAGTCCTGAATTTCAATTTGCCCAGCAGAGTAGCTATCTGTGGATGCATTCGAGAAATTTTAAGCTGATTGATCGCCGCGTCGCCCGCCTTCTCTATCATTCCGTCAACATCCGCACGCGCAGCCCCTACAAATTCCTCGATCGTCGCCGGATGGATACGACCATCTTTGACTAACCCTTCCAAAGCTGTTTTCGCGATCTCGCGACGAACCGGATCGAAAGAGGAAATAAGCACCAGTCGCGGCGATTCGTCGATTAGTAAGGTCGTACCAGTCGCCGTTTCGAAACATTTGATATTGCGACCTTCCCGACCGATGATGCGGCCCTTCATGTCGTCATTCGGTAGCTGAATGATCGATGCACTAATCTCGCTGCTAGGCTTGCTCGCTATCCGCTGCATCGCAGCCAGCAAAGTACGGTTAGCCTCACGATTAACGTCCACTTCCGAACGTTCTAACAGATCTTTCCGCATTCGAGCCAAAGCATCGCAGCATTCGAGCTCTACTTGCTCTCTCAATTCACTTTTAATTTCCTCGACATCCATCGAAGCGAGATTGGCCATAGTTCGCTGCACATTGCCCGACATTTTCAGCAAATTGCTCTTGCTGGCTCGCACTTCATCGAGCTCCAGCTCGATATTCTTTTCGCGAAGCCTAAGCTCTTGACCCAAAGTGGCTAAGCTCTCCTCGTGGGAATGGATCTCGTTCAAACGAACTTCCAATTCCATTTTGATACGTTTGGATTCCCGTTCGAAAGCCCCTCGTTTTTCATCAATGTCTAGCTGGAGGGCCGATGTCGCTTCTTTCGCCACCACTTCCGCCTCGCGCTTCGCTAAGCCTACGATCGAAGCCGCATGCTCTTGAGATCGATTTCGAGTCTGCCGGATAAGTAGCCAGCCAATCGAATACGCAGCCGCAAAACCCGCGACAATTGATCCGACTCCTGAAAAAATCACTTCCATAAGCTCAAAAAAATCGAGACCCCAAAGCTGGGGGTCTCGCGTAACGCTTTTAACAAATCGATTGCTAGAGAAAAATCAATGACCAAGTTAGCGCAACCCATACGTCGGGAGCGATTAAAGACGTCGCCAGATAGGGCATCAATTCCAAACTGCTTAGCGAGTCCGACCGTAATCCAGCAGGGGTGGCTAATATAATGAATCCGTACGGCCTCACCATTTTGGGAATCAGAGCAATGCCCTAATGGCTTACCAAAAGCAAAAGCGCTTATTAGAACGTAGTAATTCAACTCAGATTATGCTCCATCGTCATCAATCCAACCGATTTACTGCATCGCGATCTAATATAACGATGAACGATCAACTAGACTGGCCCACTATTTCCGCGATCGAGAACGATCTGCTGCAATTAGTGAGATCATTCAAATCGTTCAGAAGCTCTCGGATCAAAGTTCGTCGGTGTCCATCACCGATCTTTCGGAACTTATTGGTTGCGATCCAAGTACAGCTGAAAAGATCGTCAGTGCCTCGGACACCATGGCATTCAAGGTTGGAGGTGATTGAATTTCAGCGATTCCAGAGGCAATCCTTGCTTTGAGATTCGAAACCTCACGATTTCCATTCTTCTAGTCGAAAACTCGTCACAACGTCTAAACACTTACGAACAACACGAAATAACAGGAATTTCCATGTGCAGCGGTCTGGTGGCTCAACACCTATCGCGGAACGAAAGCCTAAACCTCGACCCCGAACTCGCTTTCGTATGCTCATCGCTTCGAAACTACGGGAAACTATAGGTACCAATTCCAGGGTAGCTCACACAGTCGGCATATTAAAAGCCCGAATCAATGGCGAATCAGCTACCTGAATTGCCTGCCGACGCAAAACGGGCCCGCCTAGAGGCGCTCTCCAGGATAAAACCTAATATGAGGATCGAAGAAAAGAAGGCGATAGCCGAGGCAAACTTCCATCAAGAACTCGATCAGATTGCCATAGAGAGACCCAAACCAACCATCGATACCGGAAAAATCTACCAAATCGCGACCCAAGCGATAAAAGATGGGCTTAATCTGTACAGTGTCATGGCCTTCATACGAGAGGAGCGCGAAACCGAATGCTTCGCTAGCCGCTTCGTTCATGGCGACCTTTTTAAACCAATCCGCAATCGCCCATTCGTATCCGAAAAAAACGGGACATTTTCGGTATTTGCATTAACCGCAAAGAAGACATTCTCATACAGGATGTAAACGCCGGGAAAATACTCTCCGTCATCTCCGATTGGATCGACACCGAGGATCGCAACGCATCGCTCGTCATTTTGCCCATATTGGCCGATGCAAAGGTATCTGCCATCATTCTAGGTTCGCTAGACACAGGATCTATACAACTCAGCAAGGGCGACCTCCGGCGACTCAAAGACCTAAGGCTCCTTCTAACCAAGCTCGAAGGGCAGGCCCAACAATCGGTTCCAGGCTGAATCGCCTTTCGTCGAGAGAGTATCTCACGGGGTTTGCGAATATCCCGCATATCAACGATAGAGGATATTCTCCATGCTTTATGGGTGACTTTGGAAAGGTGCTCAAGCGGCAATAGATTCGATTACTAAATCTAGTCCAAAACGCTTAAATTCATTGGTTTAGAGGCGTTTATTGTGGGCATGCAACGAATCAACACCACAGTCGAACAGCTTCAAAAACGCTTTGAGACACTGACTCCCGCCCCGCGAATTTCTAACAGCTTTAAAACGCTCGTCACGGAAGGTAACATCAACCCCGACGAGATAATCGCTCTCATCCGCCTGGAACCACTTTTAGCAACTCGCATCATGCGTGAGGCCAATCAACTCGAGAACGCTCGCCAAGGCGGTTACACAAGTATCGAGCAGGCTGCCACCGCAGTCGGCTTCGAACGTATGTACGATCTCCTTGGTATCTACTCCTACCAATATTGCGACGAAACTGAGGATGTCTCTAGCTACAGTCCAGAAGCCTGGAAACGTGCCGTCACCTGCGCCGTATGCATGGAAAGCCTCGCTGCTAAGCACAAGCTCGATCCGCATGAAGCTTACTCGATCGGACTGCTTCATTCCCTAGCGTCCGCTATATCCGAGGCCGAGGCCCATAAGAATGAAGTCGCTGAAGGAGCTCCATTCGGACACCTCAATTCCCGACTCAAAAGCTTTGGCAGCTCCGGGCTCTCATACACGCTCTTTCGATCGTGGGGATTTCCAGATTCCTTCACCGATCCCGTCCGCTTTCAATACTCGCCGCTAGATTGCATCACAACCGGCAAAATGGCCTGCTTACTCAAACTTTCCAAATGGATCACCGGCGTCATTCGAGAAAGCGACGAATTGCCCGACCAAGAAATGGGACCCGATCTCCTCGTACTCAACCTCCTTGGCGAGGGCGAGCAAACCTTATGGAACCTGGTCACCGACGTGAGCGATTGCTTGCAACGAGCTGACGCCATTCTCCAAGGCAAGTACTGCTTCGTCTAGCCCATCATAACAATTTCAAAATAAGAACGACGAATCCGTGGACTCGTCGTTTCTCATTAATCGGAGTCTCGGCTTAAGCCCTACTCAGCAGAAACTTCTTTGCGAAGAATCAATGGTACGTTCATCATTAGCGGCAATTCCACCTCTACGGGCTTGATCTCCTTTTGAATCTCCTCGCGTTCGATTTCCGGGATTTCGATTTCCGGCGGATTCCGCCAATCGAAGCCCTGCTCGTCATAAAGCTTCTGATAAATCTCGGCGATCGCTAGATCCGGATTTGGCGGAGGCGTTGCTGGAACCGCAACTTCCTTATCTTCGGCGAGTTCAATATTCACCATCAGATGATCTTTCTCGACCTTCAAAATCCGCATTACGATCGGTTTTAGATACGGAGCGGCTAAAATAAGAAAGACGCACAACAACAAAGTAGGGATCAATGTTACCAACATACCCGGTCCCATTGGCTTATCCAATCGGCTACGCCAAACTTCACGATTTTGGGCATGGGTTGAGGGTCTTCTTGGTTTAAATTTCATTACGATAACAATTGACCTTCGGTATGCAGGTCGCGTTCCACAGAATGTTTTTAGCAGATAGAGCAATTCGTGCCTTCATCGCAAGCACGATGATCACCGCTATCAGTCAAAAGAGATCGCCAATGCCGCAAGCCAATACTCCCGAGTCTACCCTTCTCGCCATCAAAGTGATCCTCAATGCATCTCGAAACCAAATCGCGTCACGGGAAAACGATACCCTCAAAATCCGTATCCAATCGCCGCCCATCGACGGCAAAGCCAACAAAGCGTTTATAGCCTTTCTTTCGAAACAGACCCAACTTTCCAAAAGCCGAATCACCCTCCAAAGCGGCGAGACTGGTCGCCAGAAATGGATTGCATTCAGCGGCATTGACCGTACGGATTTGCTAGACCGCCTTGGAATTCAAGAGAACCCGCATGGCAAAAGAGAAGAACAAGAATAAGATTAAAAAATCGAAGAAACGAAAATTTTTCGGACTCGATAAAAACGGTAATCCACCGGAATTCCCCTACGTTTTGGCAACATCCTCGACAATTCACAATCGTGGCCTATTCGCCGCCAAAGACATTCCCAAGGACGCTTACATCATCCAATACCTCGGCCAAAAGATCTCCAAAACCAATTCCGCTCAAATTGGATTAAACCAGTTCGAGTCTTCTCAATTCACCAACGAAGGCTCCGTCTACATCTTCGACCTCGACGACAAGCACGACCTCGACGGCAACTTCGACTGGAATATCGCTCGGCTCGCCAACCACTCCTGCAATCCCAATTGCGAAGCCCAAGACATCGAAGGTGAGATTTGGTTCGTCGCCCTTTCGAAAATAGCCGAAGGCGATGAGCTGACATTCGATTACGGATACGCATTGGAACATTGGAAGGATCACCCTTGTCAATGCAGATCGAAGAACTGCATCGGATTCATCGTCCGGTCGGAGGATCGCAAACAGCTTAAGAAGATCATGAAAGTCAGTGCCTAAACCTTCGCCCATGCGTATCTTCAAAATACTTACCTGCGCCTCGCTCCTCCTCGCCTTTCCTTGCGCCGAGGCTTTAGTGCATGTAGTTCGTAAGGGAGACAACCTCACGACGATCGCTCAATCGTATAAAATATCCGTCGCATCAA
>Ga0315327_10000740_pt1 | contig 16533 bp, 11 predicted proteins | sample M110032315metaG_FD_203460 | JGI IMG/M metagenome (GOLD analysis project Ga0315327, IMG submission 203460) | Ammonia-oxidizing marine archaeal communities from Monterey Bay, California, United States - M1 100m 32315 | ecosystem: Environmental > Aquatic > Marine > Coastal | place: USA: California... | reverse complement strand
AATACATTGCGCTTAGGAGGATCACTTGAAGCTAAAGTTTCTGTCAATGGCACTTCATTATGTATTCAGTTTTAATATTACCGACCGTTCGGTAGGAAACAAGTTTGACACCTGGGTGAGAGGATTACTATAAAGAGTGCATGAATAGAAGGCAGTTTTTGAAGGCGTCTTTGGCTGTTCCAGCGGGAGTGTGGATGTCGCACTACAACCTCTTGGCTCATCCAGTTCGAAACCAGATTAAAATTACTGATATCAAGTCTATTACGCTGAAGAATCAGTGGAAGACTTTGGTGAAAGTGGAAACGGATGCTGGCATCTCCGGGTATGGTGAATCCGGTGCGGTGGGCGAAATTTTTCGTGGTTGGGTGCATCACGGAAATCGCCCCATTATCGATAAGCTGAGAGGCGAAGACCCGCTGGCGATTGAGAGGCACTATCATGAAATGAGTAACCAAGTTCACAATCTTATGGCTCAAGGAAGTGTGTTCAGCGGAATCGATATGGCTTTGTGGGACATTGCAGGTAAGGTTTTGAATCGGCCGGTGTATGAGTTGCTCGGTGGCCCCTTCCGGGAAAAAATTAAGCTCTATCACGATTCTCAACCTTCAGACATGCATGACATTCCGCTTGTCCGTGAATGGGCCGACGGAATCAAGGCGAACCCACGTGGCTGGTCCACTATCAAGTTGTCGTTCAATCATGCTTATTTGGGTGGAGGAAACCAGAATTCCTACAGCTCGTTGCCGTTACCGATGGTGACTCCACGAGAGTGTGGAATGATCGGAACCGCGTTTGACAACGTGAGAGAGGCATTGGGTGATGAGTACGACATTATCGCCCATGCTCACGGTGAGTTTGACTTGCCCAGCTCTATCGGGATTGCGAAAGCGGTAGAGTCCTCGGGTGTTCTTTGGCTGGAAGATCCCCTGCCACCAACTTATTCCGATAGCTGGAAGGTCTTGAGACAAAAATCGCCCGTTGCCATCATGAACGGCGAGAAAGTCGAAATGCCAAAGGGATTTCTACCGTTTTTGGAGAATCAGGCCTTGGATATTCTTCATCCCGACTTGGCATGGTGCGGAGGCATTACCGGAGCCCGGAAAATAGCTGACATGGCGTCGCTCTATAGAATTCCAATAGCACTGCACAATTTGGGTGGGTACCCATTATTGATGGCCAGTATTCATTATGCTGCCGCTACTCACGACTTCGTGATGTTGGAGAACGCCATTGATAAGGGGCAAGGTACTGAGTTGATGGGTGTCGATCCCGTGGTGGTAACCGACAGTTATATTGATGTCCCCAAAACACCTGGCTTAATGCAACTTGATCAGGACTACCTTAAGGAGAATCTTCGTCCTGGGGAAACTTGGTGGGGGGATGAATAGTTGTAGGTAAAGATTGGTCAACCGATTGCTGAAATGAAAAACGGCTCAATAAAAAGAGGCAACGAAGGGCTCCGTTGCTATTCGCGTGCTGCAGTTTCCGTCCCAGTAAATAAAGAGGTGCCTTTCTTGCCGAGGCGTACTTTCCTCGCCCATTTGGGTGGGCTTGGACTGGGTATATCCGTATTGCCAAGAGTGGCGTTGAGTGCCGAGCCAAAGCCGGTACCGCGCTCGGCCTGTCAGACAAACGCTTGGCCTATTTTTGATGGAATGGCGGATTTGCTTCCGGTTCTCGAAACGATAAAAACTCTCGGATTTCAGGGCTTTGAAACATCCTTTCGAAATGTGCAGGAAGCATTTTCGAACCCCAAGCCGGCAAGAGCAAAGTTGGAGGCAACCGGACTGGCGTTTGTTGCCATTCACGTCGCCGCGCCGGACCAGTATGAGCGAGAGACGTCCATCCCGCCATTGGCTTTCCTCCAAGAGGTGACCGATGGCGCGAGTGCCCTGGGTGCGGAGTACTTGATATTGAGCGGCCGAGGTGTTGCGGTCGATGGTAAGCTTGATCAGGCTGCCCTGAGACGAAAAACGGACGCGCTTCTCGCGGTAGGGAAATACTGCCAGAGCAAGGGCGTGAAACTCGCTTATCACCATCATATAGATGACTTTCTTCTAGGTGGAGCTGAAATAGATGAAATTCTCGCACGTAGCGCCCCGGGCTTGTTTAGCGTGTGGCTCTGCACCGATTCTGCGACCGAAGCGAATGTCGACCTGGTAGATTATTTTGTCAGCCGTCACGAACGGATCTCCGGTATTCATCTCAAAGATGTTCGCGACCATAGACAGGTAATCTTTGGTCGAGGCGAATTGGATGGGGCAGCTCTCGCAGCAAAGCTTCGAAAAGCGGCATGGAGGGGTTGGTTGCTCATTGAAGAAGAGCGGGGTCGATACCGCAAGGAGTGGCCAGGGACGCCCGCTGTAAAGGAGTCGCGGCAGCATATGAAGAAAGTGTTTGGAATCTGAAATACAGACGAACCCGGCTAGGCCGGTTTCTGTTGGCGACTCAGGTTATTGGACGTCCTTCAGCTGGTTCCTCATGACGTGCAAATTCTTCCCCCGTTTGTACCCAGTAGAAGAATTTTTGCCCTATATATCCATTTATGGATATATAGGATTGACAGCCAGCCTACCTGCGTATAATCTGATTTCCTAGTAGGTAAGGCTTACCGAATTAATAGAATTAAATTAGTATCAGAAAGAGTGCTCTCATGGTAAATTACCCGATTATGCCGTTTATTTCTTTCGGTCTATGTTGCCGTTGGACAGGGCGAATCGAATTCCCTCGTTGGGCTCTCTGTATGCCTGCAGTCCTGGCGTTTGCGTTGGTTGGACCGGTGTCTCAGGCGTTCGCCAGCGAAAGCGAGATTCGGCGCTCCGATGAGGTTACAGCCATGGACCGTGATTTCTGGTCGTTCACGAAACCGGTGCGTCCCGCGATCCCCGAAGTCAAAGATCCGGCTAGGGCTCGAACCGCGATCGACTACTTCATCCAAGCTAAGCTCGAAGAAGAAGGCCTTAGTTTCCATGAAGATGCGGACAGTCGGACCTTGGTCCGACGCGTGACCTATAATCTGACCGGATTGCCTCCTGAACCCGAAGCAGTTGAGGCCTTCGCGAACGGTCATGATTCCGCGGCCTACGATCAATTGGTGGATCGATTGCTGGCCTCTCCACGTTATGGGGAGCGATGGGGTCGCCACTGGCTGGATGTGGCCGGTTATGCTGAATCGAGCTATTTCATCGGCGATCAAATCCGGCCGGATTTCTGGCGTTACCGTGACTACGTCATCCGGGCGTTCAACGAGGATAAGCCCTACGATGTGTTTGTGCAGGAGCAGCTGGCCGGCGATGAGATGTTCGACTGGAGAAACACCGAGGACTTCACTGAGGACCAAGTGGAGAAGCTGGTGGCCACTGGATTCCTTCGCTCCACCCCCGATGCGACGGACAATCAGCCGATCACTCAGGGAGAGAAAATCTATGCCACGCAACAGGCCGTGGTGGAGGTGTCTATGAAGGCTCTATTGGGACTGACCCTCAACTGCGTCCGCTGTCACTCGCACAAGTACGATCCCATCCCGCATGAAGACTACTACAAGCTCACGGCGCTTTTTCAACCGGCCTTCGATCCGGAGCAGTGGGTGGCCGGAATTTGGACGCGGCACTACCCAGGGCCAATCCGGGCGATCCCATTGACGCCAAAAGCTGAGCGAGATGCATTCTTTGAGCAATCCCACGTTTGGAAAGAGAAGAACTCTGCATTAAAAAAACAGTATTATTATGAATTGCCACGACGGTGGCGGGATCGATTTCTGCAGGAAAACAGCGATCTGATCAAGGATGACACCCTGCGCGAACGGGCCCTTGAGATCATCTCTCGAGGATGGGTCGATCGACCTGAAATAGACGTGGCGATTATTGCAAGGATCTTCGAAGAGCTGGAGATAAACGCAGAGCAGCTAAAGGAACGTTATCCTGAGTACGAGCGACAAGAAAAGGAACTGAAGGAACGCATTGAGAAGTTGTATGATTCATCAGCACTGCCACCGCTTGCCTGGGGGACATTCGATGTTTCGACCGCGCCTTCTCCGACTCCGCTGTTGCACCGGGGAAACCACGAGACCCCTGGTGAATCAGTGACTCCCGGTGTGCTCAGGGTGCTTGACGATTCCGAACACCCCTTTGACTTGGAGGCATTGGCCGAGGAATCTGCTCCAGGCACCACCGGCAGAAGGCTCGCATTGGCCAATTGGCTGACCGATCGCAAGCATCCGCTAACGGCGCGCGTCATGGTGAATCGCATCTGGCAATACCATTTCGGGGAAGGCTTGGTTCGAACACCCGACGACTTTGGCGTGCGGGGGAACCGCCCGACGCATCCGGATCTCCTCAACTGGCTTGCGGTGGAGTTCATGGAGTCTGGTTGGAGCATAAAGCATATTCATGGCCTAATCCTTCGCTCGATGGTATATCGGCAAAGCTCGCGTTTCGACAAGGCCCGAGAGGAGGCAGATCCTTCCAATCAATTATTGAGTCGATTCCCCAAACGCCGACTTGAGGCGGAAGCAATCCGTGATGGCATGCTAGCGGTGAGCGGTCAACTTGACTTGAGCATGTACGGTGAATCCGTCCCTACAGAACGGCTCGAGGATGGCCGCGTCTTAGTGCCAGCGGACCATGCAGGCCGAACGCGCCGATCAGTGTATATTAGCACTCAACGATCGGGAATCCCTAATTTTCTTACCACCTTCGATGCCCCGATGATGGACACCAATGCGCCCAAACGCTCGACGTCGGCCATTTCTCAACAGGCGTTGGTGGCTATGAACAACTCATTCATGCACGAGAGTGCCGAGGCATTGCGTGACCGTATCGTGAGCGACGAGCGCGAAACGTTCGAGGAGCGGTTGAACCGGATGTGGATGCTTGCCTATGCTCGATATCCTACCGACGAAGAAACCAATCGCATGAAGGGATGGATGGAAACCGCGATGGATGCAGGAGACGGCGGATTCCGGGATGCTTGGAAAACCATTTCCCACGCTGTCTTGAGCTCAAACGAATTTCTTTATATCGACTGATGAAACCGTATTCAAATTCCCTTACAGATCGCCTAGCCCGCGGCATGATATCCCGTCGTCAGATGCTCAAGGACTCTGCCGGAGGACTGGGCTCCCTCGCCCTGAGCTCGCTCATGGCCAAGCCCTCGATGGCTTCCGGGAGCGAGGCGTCGCTAGTGAACAATCTCCTGGCAAAACAACCCCACTTCGCACCCAAGGCCAAGCGGGTCGTATTTATCTTTTTGGGCGGTGGCCCCAGCCAGATGGATCTCATGGATCCGAAGCCAATGCTGACGAAGTATGATGGGCAGCCGATTCCGATGTCCATCGCCCAAAGGGCAATCAACAAAACTTCAAATTTGATGGCCAGTCCATTCGAGTTTCAGAAATACGGCCAGTCCGGCATTGAACTTTCGGAATTGTTGCCCGGTCTCTCCAAGGTGGTAGATGACATTGCGGTGATTCGCTCTGGGGTAACCACCCGAATCGATCACGGAGAGGCTATTCTGATGACTCACACAGGTCGCCCCATCTCGGGATTCCCATCGATGGGGTCCTGGATCACTTATGCCTTGGGATCCGAAAATGAGAATTTACCCGCTTATGTCGCCCTTCCGGACACCACTCCGGTCAAGATTCAAAGCACGACCTCTGCCGGTTGGCTGCCGTCGTTGTATCAAGGGAGTCCCTTCAATATCACCGGTAGTCCGATTCATGATCTTCAACGGCCCGAATCGGTTTCCGCACACGAACAAGAACGGTATCTTGCGTTGACTCAGATGTTGAATCGGCAGCATCAGGAAGCCAGCCATGGCCCTTCAGATCTCGACGCCCGTATCCAGAACTTCGAGTTGGCCGCCAATATGCAAGTGGAGGCGATGCAACAGATCGATCTCTCGGTCGAATCCGAGGCCACCAAGAAGCTCTACGGTCTCGACAACAAGATTACGGAAAAATTTGGAAAACAGTGTCTGGTTGCCCGTCGCCTCCTCGAGTCCGGCGTACGCTTCGTCCATCTCATACGAAACGACTGGGATCACCACGGCAAGCTGAAGCAACTACTCACCAAATCGACTCAAGAGACCGATCAACCCGTCGCCGCGTTGGTACAGGATCTCAAACTTCGTGGATTGCTGGATTCGACCCTTGTAATTTGGGCGGGTGAATTCGGACGACTGCCTGTCGCGCAAGGCCCCGACGGACGGGATCACAATCCCTTTGGTTTCAGTTTTTGGATGGCAGGCGGTGGAATCAGGGGTGGCACCGTCTACGGCGCCACCGATGACTTCGGCTACCAGGCGGTTGAAAACCCGGTGACGGTGGCCGACTTCCACGCCACCGTCATGCACTTGATGGGGCTCGACCACACTCGCGTGACCCATGAATTCGAAGGTCGGGACGAATCCCTCACCGGCGTAGAGCCCGCGGAAGTAATACACGATATTCTGGCCTAAGCACAATCTGACCATATTTCCCGTTACGTCTTCAATGTTACGCGCTTACTATAAAAAAACATTTTGTAAGGCCGCGTTCACTGCCTTTGGGCTTATCATGTGCGCTTCGCATTTGCTGGGTAAATCCGAAGAATTGGAGCATTTCGAAAAATATGTACGCCCAGTATTAGTCGACAGTTGCGTATCGTGTCATGGGCCGACAAAACAGTTGGGCGGGTTGCGACTTGATTCGAAAACTGGCTGGCAAAAAGGAGGTGCTTCCGGTCCAGCTATCATTCCAGGCGACGCCAAGGGTAGCCCGTTAATAAAATCGATTCATAGCTACCATCACCCAAAGATAACCTTGTCGGAAAAGGCGATAAACAAAATTGAATTATGGATACAAACGGGAGCGTCCGATCCGCGGACCAGTGAGATTAATCGCGAAGCGCTGCCCAATTACGAAAGAGGAAAAGATTTCTGGTCTTTTCAGCCAATCGAGAAGCCGCCCCTGCCAAGCGTAAATGACTCGTCCTGGCCTCGTACGGAGATCGATCACTTCGTTCGAGCGACTCAGGAAGAAAGAGACCTGACTCCAGTTCCCGACGCGAGTAAGATCAATCTGGTTAGGCGCGCGTATTTTACCCTGATTGGACTGCCACCCACGCCTGGACAAATTGACGCCTTTGTATCGGACAATCGAGATGACGCCTTTGAGCGCCTCGTCGATGAGCTTCTGGCATCACCTCACTTCGGTGAACGGTGGGGCAGGCATTGGCTGGACGTCGCCCGATTCGCCGAGTCCAGCGGGGGTGGAAAAACCGTACTCTTTAAGGATGCGTGGCGCTACCGTGATTACATTATCGACGCCTTCAATACTGACATGCCTTACGATGTTATGATTCGTGAGCAGCTGGCGGGAGACCTGCTTCTTTTTACATCGCCCAGCCAGCACAACCGGCAGCTGACCGCAACCGCATTTCTGGCATTGGGTCCAACAAACTTTCTACAACAAAACAAACTAGAACAGCGTTGGGAAGTGATTGACGAACAGATCGATACGATTGGGAAAGCATTTATGGGAATGACCATCGGCTGCGCTCGCTGCCATGATCACAAATTTGATCCGATTCCGACTTCCGATTACTACGCAATGGCCGGTGTATTTAAAAGTACTCAATCGCTGATTAGTAGCGGATCACGATGGTTGGATACTCCCCTTCTTCTGGAAGGAAAGGATGCTGAAAGGATGGCTGAAGCGGAGGCAAAAGCGTTGGAATTACAATCGCATGTAGTTGGTCTGAAAGATGAGTTGAAACTTTTAACGCAACACCTGACTCAACCACCACCCCCGGGCCGACCCAAAAAAACATTCGTGTTTCCAGGAATCGTACTGGACGATAGTTCGGCCGACAAAAAAGGCGAATGGACCAAGGCGGAATATTCGCAAAATTTTCTGCAAACCGGCTATAGCCAGGTTGAGAGTGATAATTCCGGAAAAAAGTCCATCACCTTCAAAACCACCCTTCCGTTCAAAGGCCGTTACGTCGTCCGTTTAGCCTATCCGGATGCAAAAGACCGTTCAACGAAAACCCAGGTAACTATCAGTCACTCCGACGGCGAATCGCTTGTCCTGGTTGACCAACAGCAGGTTCCCCAGCACTGGGGCCGTTTCCATACGCTTGGAGAATATTATTTCGAAAAAAACAGCTCCCATTTTGTGACGGTATCCAACAAAGGCAGTGATGGATTGGTTGTGGCTGACGGGGTTCAATGGTTCCTCATTGAAGACCAGGAGTTTCTCGATGGTCCGGAGAGGGAAGCTTATGTGACTGAATTGAAGAATCAGGTGAAATCAGTGGAAGTTGAACTGAAGTCCGTTACTAATTTTACCCAATCGCGGCCACTCACCATGTCGGTCAAAGAGCGAGACAAGCCCAGTGATGCAGCCATAAGGATTCGGGGTGTAGAAAAAAATAAAGGCGATGTCGTATCCCGGGGATTTTTGAAAATAGCCACCTTGGGAGAGGCTCCAAAAATTCCCGAAAGCGCCAGCGGTCGAAAGGAACTGGCTGACTGGATCGCCAGTTCCGATAATCCCTTAACCGCTCGCGTGATGGCCAATCGGATCTGGACTTGGCTCTTTGGCGCCGGAATCGTTCGCAGCGTAGATAATTTTGGAACTACCGGAGAAGCGCCTTCTCATCCAGAGTTGCTTGATTACCTGGCTCTTCGCCTACAAGAAAACAATTGGTCTATAAAATCCCTAGTCAGAGATATCGTAATATCGAGAACCTGGCAGCTCTCAACTAAACCCGACGCAGACACTGTTGAGCTGGACCCAGAAAATCGACTGTTGACATCCTACTCGCTCCGCCGACTCGACGCCGAACAACTGCGGGACGCAATTCTGGCGGTTAACCAGAAACTCGATTTGAGCATGTACGGACCCAACATAGAGGGGTATGAAAAAGTTAAGGATAACGCAACGGCGTCATATAGTGTCGATCTCGAATATAACTATGTATTCAAAGATACACGACGGAGTATCTACACACCAGCATTCCGCGTAACGCGTCACGAGATTTTTGAGCTCTTCGATTTTGGGAATACTAATTCCACCATGGGTAGTCGCAATGTGAGCACTGTAGCCCTACAGGCGCTCTACATGCTGAACAACCCATTTGTCATCGAACAATCCAGATACGCAGCCGAGTTATTACTTGCTGAAATCAAGAACCCGGAACACCGTATCGATGAGGCGTTCCGAAGAACGCTTGGCAGAACCCCTTCCGGAAAAGAACGACAGCTCGTGGCTTCCTATTTTCAAAATGGACAATCCGCCGATTCTGTGGAAAATTGGGGATCCGTTTTTCAGATCCTCTTTGGGTCAATCGACTTTAGGTACCTGAATTAATAGGATTTCTAAAACGGAAAGTAGAAAAAATGATCCCGCAGCACATATCCCGAAGAGACGCGCTCAAGAATCTGTCCTGCGGATTTGGTTATCTGGCCGCCACAGGAATAGCGCAGCAGGCCGCTGCCGCCTCGATTCCGAACCCCTTAGCAACTAAACTTCCCCACATCGCCCAAAGGGCCAAACGTGTAATTTTTCTTTTTATGGCTGGCGGGGTAAGCCAGGTCGACAGTTTCGACTACAAGCCAAAGTTGGAAAAAGAAGATGGTCGCTTGAGAGACTTTAGTGACCCGCGAATTATGGCCAGGTCAGGGACGCAATCCACGAACCGGGTAATGAAATCGCTCTGGGAGTTTAAACAACGCGGCCAAAGCGGTGCCTGGGTGTCGGATCTTTTCCCCCATATGGCTAATCACGTAGACAAAATGTGTATTATCCGCTCGATGCATACCACTGGGGTGGCACACGGTCCTGCAACGCTCTTTCTTCATACCGGCGCTAACAATTTCATCCGTCCATCGGTGGGAGCCTGGGTGAACTACGGCCTGGGAACTGAAGACCAGGATATGCCAGGCTTTGTTAGCCTATGCCCTTCCATGACGAACGGTGGGCCTCGGAATTACGGAAACGCATTCCTTCCTGCAGCCTATCAAGGCACTGCCATCGGTCGCGCTGGAATGAAGGCCACCGAATTAAGTATAAAAAATCTTCACAACGACATGCTCTCACAGGTGCATCAGCACCGACAGTTCGATTTGCTGCAGGCGGTCAATCAGGAACAAGCTCAAAGACTGCCAGGCAACACAGAGCTGGAGGCAGTGATAAACTCCTACGAGCTGGCATGGCGCATGCAGGCAAACGCGCCGGAAGTTTTGGATATTTCAAAGGAATCGCGCGCCACCAAAAATCTTTATGGTATCGACGAAAAACGTACGGACAATTTTGGACGTCAATGTCTGATGGCTCGGCGCATGGCTGAATCCGGGGTGCGCTATATTCAGGTCAACTATGCGCATAAATACGACAACGTCGAAAACCCATCCTGGGATCAACACAACGATATGCCAGAACACAAGATTCATGCTACGGCAGTCGACAAACCAATCTCCGGCTTATTAACCGATCTCAAACAACGCGGGCTTTTGGACGACACCATTGTTTGGTGGGGCGGAGAATTTGGACGCACACCCTACGCCCAAGCGGGGGGCACTGGCCGAGATCATAATCCGGAAGGTTTCACTATCTGGCTGGCCGGTGGAGGCTTTAGCCCGGGAATTGTTTATGGTTCCACGGATGAATATGGTTTTGCCGCTGTTGAAAACCGTGTTCACATGCATGATCTGCACGCCACGATCTTACACCAGCTCGGTCTGGACCATAAAAGGCTTACCTACCGCCACGAAGGCCGTGATTTCCGGCTGACCGATGTTTTCGGCAATGTGGTCCATGATATTATTGCGTAGTTATTCATCGGATTCGAATTCGGGTAATCTGGATCTTTTAAAATTTCAATCCGTTCGATGAGCTGTGTGACAAGCTCTGCAATCAACAGCTGCATTATATCGGTCGACAGCTTCCGGTCCGCCCGACAGGAAAAAAAAATTTCCAGATTCAACCAACTCCTCAACTCGTATTTTCCAATCTTCAACCGAACCTTTGGGCGGTGTTACATTCGCCATAATCCGGTACCGATTCACCATAACGCGGACCCGATCTCTGTCTGCCCTACCTTCCCGCGTTTGTGCAGCCAGAGAATTTTTACCTTTGTGATATTCGATCATGAAATCGGATATTGAAAACTCGGGTTCACTGTATCCATCCACATCAACCGGCTCTTGAAGTTCGGGATCAAAGGCGGACGCGATGGTGATATCAAGCCTGGCTCGCTTTTTGGAAAGTTCTTGAATTTGCAGGCTAATCTTTTCGGCCTGAACAGCATCGAATAGGTTATGTCGGAGATCGACGATCGCTTCCTCTGTCACTTCTGTTCCAAACAGGAACACACTCTTAAGGTTTTTCAACCGCCGAAGCGTCGAGAGTCCCTTATCGGTAATGCCAGTTCCATAGAGATTAAGATACTCTAATTGGTATAAATTCGAAATATGCTCGAGGCCTGCGTCTGTGATTGCGGTGTTATTAAGACGCAAATGAGTAAGATTGGTCATTTGCCCTATGGACTCAAGACCTGCATCAGTGACATTGGAATTGGCCAATTTTAGCCGCACGATGTTTGCCTTCAGTGGTAGCAAAGCATCCAAATCCGCGTCCGAAGCAATCTTGCTGATCACTTCCAAACGAAAGTCATTCTGCACTAGGTAAAGGAAACTGAATACATCATCCTTTCCAATGGATTCCAACTGAGCATCCACTTCTTCGTCGCTTAGAAATTTCAGAGTCTCGATTTCCATAAAATGGGCCGCAACCTCGGCGGTCACATTCAACTCGTCCAATCTGGCTGTTTCGCTGGCACCTTGATCGATCCACCAGGCAAGTAGGTTTATGATATCCGAAGTCGGCTGAGGTTTTCCCTTCGGCGGCATGTGTTCATCTTGGTCGATTGGAAGACCTATGGCATGGAGCATGTTACTCCCTTCACTGTCGCCTGGCACCAGAACCGGACCATTCACTCCACCTGCCATAATATGGTCGAAACTGTCCAACCTAAGCTCACCCTTGACCTTCTCCGCATTATGGCACTGATAACAATAATCCTTAAGAATCGGCTGTATGTGAGATATAAATACGGGCGTACTCTCAGTAATTTCCTTGACTTCTTCTTGGCTGGCAAAGGGATTGAGTTCGGTCAGAAAATTCGAACCATGTGTCAAGGAACCCCCTTGGTGGCCGGTAATCGAAATAACCCCTATAGTTACGACTAATCCTGCAAAGTAGGTGGTGGGCAATTTATCAGGATGAGCCCGTCTCCCTTTCAGCAGCCAATCGAGAACCAGAATCACTGCAACAGTGGCGATGCCTGCCCACTTATGGAAATTCAAGCCATCAGAATTATAACCACCCTCCCACGACAGAAAAATACCAAAAAGCGCCGAAACGACGGCGGTGTAGAATGCAGCCATCAGGAGGAAATGAATTTTCTCCGGCACGCGGGTTACTGGCCTCACCAGTACATAAATCTCCAGCAGAAGGACTCCAGTAAACAAGCCGATTGGTAAATGAAGTAACACCGGATGAAAACGTCCCAGAAAAGAGACCCACTTTAAGGCAAAATCAAGCGAAGTTCCCTCCAGAAGGGATAACGCCACTAGAGCCACTAGGGCAATTGGGCCTATCAGTTTTGAAAATAGTTTCATGAAATGGTTCACGGAAAAAATGGCACGCATTCCGGAAAACTATGATACGCTATGGGGTAGGAATAATCGATGATATAGGAATCGTCCAGAAAAGAAGGCTCTATTTATCCATTAATGGACAAAAATACTCCGTTTTTTAATAAACTCAACCTAAATATTTCCCAAGTCTTCCAGCCTACTATCCGCTCGCGATTCGGATTCGATCGAAGCTCTTTGACTTATTCGATGTCTAGCGCGGGAAGCGAACAGCTTAATCTACCTAGCGGGCTTTTCTCGGCCCAGGACGAGCTGCGAGCTTGCTACGCTTCGAAAGCTGTAGTCGGCGAGCACTCCCGCTCGCCCAGCTTCGCCCTTATCCTCAGCTGCTTGGCGGCCAGCTCCTCGGCCCGGCCGGCGGCCTAGAGGAGGGTGGGGCATTCTTAGCTTGGGCTACAACTCCAGTTCTGTCTTGCCTACCGTTCGCTGGGCTTCGATGAGGCGATCTTCCCACGTCACCTGATCCGAATCTGGAATCCGTCCGTCTTCATCCATCGACTCGATAATCTGCCGCACGCCGGCTTCGAGAGACACTGTTGGCTGGAACTCCGGAACATCGCGAAACAGTTTCTCTGTGCTGCAGATTGTATTGTGGGCAAAGATCGATCCGCAGGTTTCAGTGCCGGAAACGCTCGATGCCATCAGGTCATGTAACGGGATACCGACAAGCTCGGCCTCTCGGCCAAGGACCTTCATCACGGCACGGTTTGAGCTCCCAGTTGATGAATCCTCGATTGACGAGATTGTATGTCTGGCCTAAGGCAGCCTCCTTCTCGAGTAGACCGAAAAATCCTTTCGCAGCGTCATCGATATGTAGAAACTGGTGAACTGCTTTTCCGTCTCCGCAGACCAGAATCGGTTTGCTCTTTCGAATTCGGTCAAGCCAACTAAAATCTCTAGCAATTTGACGAATTACGCCCATCTGCGGGCCGTATGTAGTCGAAGGCTTCACGATCGTCACTGGAAAATCGTCGTCGTAGGCCTGAAGATAAACTTCATCGGCGGCCTTCTTATTGCGACCGTAGTCAATCGTTAGCCGCATCGGTTGGTCTTCAGTAACGGGTAGCCAGTCATAGTTGACGCTGAACGTCCACACAGTCGAGCATTGCAGGAAGTGTTTGACGCCGCGAAACGCCCGGACAATGCACGCCGCGTCTTCGGCGTCGAAACAGATCATGTCGATGGCGGCATCGAATCTTTCATTTTGCATCGCCTGCTCAAAAGCTTTGCGGTCTTTCCGATCGCCTTGAATCGTTCGCACGCGGTCTGGCAGCTTACCGCGTTGGCCGCGGTTAAAACACGTTACGTCATGACCTTTATCCAGCATTAGTTGAACAATACTAGTGCTGATGTTTCCGGTACCACCGACAACCAGGACACGCATGTCAACGTCTCTTTGTATGAGGTTTTTCCTATAAAACGGCAATATTTCATCTATGTTCAGTAAGTATAAAAAGACGGTGGAAGGCTTATTTGAATCAGCTTATCAGCCGCAAAGGAAAGCACGCTTTACGCGAGCGTGGGTCCATGGTCGTTGAAATCAACTGATTTGAAGATATTGGTTCAAGTCTATATAGCCCCGCATTGAGAAGCAGATGGTGAAATAAGAATACAAAAAAGTCATTCCAAGAACCTTGAATTGAAGAATTGCCGAAGAGGAATGACTTATCGGTCAATTCCGCTCAGGTACAGGCCGGGAGTCTGACCGGTGTGTTTTTTGAATACACGGTAGAAATAGGCCAGATCGTTAAAGCCGGATTCGTAACAGGCGTAGAGAATGTGTCCCGTTTGACGCAAGCGTTGTTGCGCATACTCAATGCGGCGTTCATTGAGATAATGGCTAAAGGTTTGACCTGTCTGCGCTTTGAATAATGTTGTAAAGCGTCGCGGCGAAAGATCGCAGCGTTCCGCCATGTCTTCGATGCGCTGCGCTTCGTTGAAGTGTTGGTCCAGGTGTTCGATCGAACCGCGCACGGCTGCGACGCTATTGGATTCGAAAGCTTCACGAGTGACGCAATGCCCTCGCGCTATTCGAATGAGTAAATTTTGAGCAACCCCCGTTAATGCGATTTGCCAGCCGGCGTCGCGTTCCAATTGCTCGCGTAGGCCCCTGCGAAAATCATCCACGAATGCGTTGTGATGAAATGCCGATTTGGCACAACGCGCTTGCCCAAGCGTTCCTTTTTTCAGTGTGCTCGACCAAATCGAATTCAATGCTGAACCGGTCGCTGTTAACGCTTGATCGACACAGATCATCACTAGCGTCAGTGGCTCATTTGGATCATCGACAAAACGATGCGGCCAATCCGCTGGCAAAACCAGAAAGTCGTTGCGTTGGATATCCGTTGAGCTACCTGAAAATTCAAGTTCACCTTGCCCGACCGCGACCCAGCAAATTTTATGAAATGCCCAATGATCCAGCTCCATTTCGAAACCGGCAGCATGATGGCTTTCCAGTACACGCGTCTGCCCAATAGGAACTTCGATAGGTGCGGGAGTTTGACGGACCAGTTTTTTTGCTTCTCGATTCTCCATTGCCGGATAATACAATTAGATTGAACCGTTTCATCCAAGATAAAATGAAGCGATCTGCTATTATGCTTGTGATTCGGGACGAGCACCCGCCGAGCAGAAATGAGCATGATATTCAAGACAGAGAAATGGCTGAAGGAAAAGATGTTTGGTTGCCAAACTTGCGGCCAATGCATCTTGACTCATACTCAAATCCGCGACCTCGGCACAGAGCACCGTTCCCGAGGGGTCCGTCAATTCGAAGCCATGGCAGTCTAAGCGAACCTGAAGACTAGCTGAAACCATTTTTTGAGAAACAAACCAGCCTGATTATGTCTTATACCAATAGTCCAACAAATCACAATTGGACCGTCGAAATTGTCCCCGCTCATGCCGAACGAACCGATGTACTGGTTGGGTTGGTGCGAGAAATTTTCGTCACTATGATTCCTGGGACTGATGAACGAGACATTCTCAGCGCCCTAGCCCAATTGAAAGCTGCGGGTTTTGAGCCTGTACCCCACGTCGCCGCCCGTGGCTTCAGCGATGATCACCAACTGCGATACTTTTTCGAAGGGCTGCGTGATCATGCCATCGAGAAGGTTCTTGTCATAGCTGGAGGCCTCAGCTCGCCCAGTGGTCCCTACCAAAATAGCTTACAGGTGCTTCAATCCAAAGCCTTTCAAAAATCCGGCATTTCCACTGTGGCTATAGCTGGACACCCAGAGGGTAATCCAGTTGATGCGGAGGCCGAACAGAGTTTGCTTAAAAAGCTCGATTTATTGAGTGAACAAGGCAACGCCGCTGAGATTGTTACCCAATGGAGTTTCTTGCCCAAAAAAGTAAACGTCTACCTCAAGCAAATGGAGACTCTAGCTCCAGGCATAGCTGTGCGCGTTGGCGTTCCCGGCCCTGCTTCGTTAAAAACGCTCTTAAAGTATGCTAAAGTTTGCGGCGTCTCGGCATCAACCGCTGTGCTTAAAAAACAAGGGTTCAGCCTGGGGCGTCTGCTCTTATCGGGCGACCCATCCAAATTTATCAATAAAGTCAACCGCTCGCAGAATTTTCACCTTTACCCATTCGGTGGGCTTGAAAAAAGTGCACAATGGCTGCGTCAAAATAACTACTCCGCGTGAAAATTTATCACCACACAAATACGGATTATGAATGCAAAAAATATGAACACTCAAAATAACGCCTCCCTAGAAGCAAAACTCCAAGCACACCCCAGCCCAGTTGAAATGCTGCGCCACGCCCAGGTCGGTGGCTACGACTTCCCTTTTCCCGGTCAATATACCAATTGGCGCGACGAGCAGGAGG
>Ga0315327_10000739_pt1 | contig 16545 bp, 16 predicted proteins | sample M110032315metaG_FD_203460 | JGI IMG/M metagenome (GOLD analysis project Ga0315327, IMG submission 203460) | Ammonia-oxidizing marine archaeal communities from Monterey Bay, California, United States - M1 100m 32315 | ecosystem: Environmental > Aquatic > Marine > Coastal | place: USA: California... | reverse complement strand
TGCAAAAGAGAAAGGTCTTGATGTAATTGATGATTATTTTGGATTAGGTTTATCAAAACAAATACTAGAAAAATATGAAAAAGCTGATGTAATTGTTGGTAATGCTGTTTTTGCACATGTAGATAATCTAGATAATATTCTTCTTGGAGTAAAAAATCTTTTGAAAGATAATGGTGTATTTATTTTTGAAGTAAATTATCTTGGAGATATGATTGATGAATTACAATACGATGTGATATATCATGAACATACTATGTACCACTCAATATTAACACTACAAAGATTTCTGAAGAAATTTGAAATGAAAATTTTTGATGTTAAACATCTGGATATTAGAGGTGGTACAATTCGCATTTATTCTTCGTTTAATGATGCTAATTATGAAATATTAGGTAATGTGCAATCATTAATTAATTTGGAATTAGAAAAAGGCTATAATAAATTTGAAACATTTCAAGAATTTGCGTGTAAATGTGAAGAACACAAAGATAGTATGCTAAATTTACTTTACGATTTGAAAAAACAAGGAAAAAAGATTATTGGTTATGGAATGTCTGGACGTGGAAATACTATGTTAAATTATTGGAAAGTTGGAACAGATGTTATTGATTATGGCATAGATGCATCTCCAGAAAGATATGGGCGTTTCGTTCCAGGAATGCACATTCCCATAAAGCCTCCTCAACCTACAATTGATGCAGATTATATCCTGCTACTTGCTTGGATTTTTGCAGCAGATATAATTGAAAAGGAATCAAGTTTCATAAAAAATGGTGGTAAATTTCTCATACCGTTTCCCAAACCACATTTTTATCCATGAACTAATCTTTTTCATTTAGTGCGGTTTGCATTAATTCAACTAGTGATTCTACTGCTTTATCATTATTGAGATTTTCCATGACAAATTTTCTTCCATTTTCTGCAATTTTCCCCCATTTTGGATCTTCATAAGTCTCTAAATATTCTTGAAATTTTTCTTTATAGTTTTTTTCATTTATAAAAACAGCATTTACTTGATCTTTAAAACCAAAACTTTCCGCATTATTTTTTCCATTAACTTCCAAAAATGTCATAGAACCAGCAGCAGGAATCTCCCACATCTTAGCGACTGTTGTTACTGTACAAGCGGCTATAGACGCTTGATATTTTTCCAAAAGTAATGGGTATTTATCTCCCACAAATTCATTTTGCAGTGTAGGAAAATAATCAACATAAGGTAAATTATTTACAATTGTTCGTAGATAATACACACGCAATGCATTCCATTTTGGTCTTCTAATATCATTTAATATTTTGGAAAGCGGTTTTTGGTTTCCAACTGCACCCGAATTCAAGATTTTATTTTTAATTCGTTCATCGAAATTTTTTACATTTTGATATAGGGATGATTCCAGCCCATAAACTATTGATTTGTATTTGAAACTCTTTGGTAACACGCTATGAAAAAATGATTCTGGCCAAAAATGAAAATAGTAATCTATTTTCCATTTTTTATGATATTTTTTACTAATTTCTGCTTCTCTTGGATCTGCAGATCTAGTAATAACTGGTATGTCTGAATCTCGTATACCAACTAGATCTGGGGTTCCAAATTCATTATTCTCCCATAACAAAATAATATCAAATTTATTCTTTATTTTAGAAACATCGAATTTTTTTTCTTCAGTAAAATTTGTTACTTCAATCTTTTGATTACGTGATAGTGCTTTTATGAAGAAGTTATAGTAATTATTATCGAAGTGTTTACCAGTCATAAATACATTTGATGCTTTGTAGATAAATGCAACCTTGATCTTATCCATATTACCTCGATTTGATATTCACTATTATGACTTTTTACTGATAAAAACTAATATTTTTCATTAAGAATTTTTTTGTATATTTAGAATTTAAAAAAATTAGGAACTTTGATTCCGATGCCTTACCCCCAACTTTTTGTATGTATTATCAAAATGATCGCCTAATAAAAAAATATTATTTTTATGAAAAATACATGCAACACGAATCTTCTTATTCATTCCAATCCATCATGAGAAATAATAATTAATGAACTAATCTATCAATTTTTTATGCTGATTGTTTCACAAAATTTGTCAAATTACGACTTTGAATTGCCACCTCACGTAGTATTTAGAATAAATTTAGCATGGATAAGTGATCTTAAATCATTAACTCAAATACTAGAAAAATTTCCAGAACGTAACATATTTCTGGATCTACCAAAAAACAGAACAAAACCTCCTAATAACAAATACTCAATTGATGAATTAAAACCAATTTTAAAGTCCTTTTCTAATATCAAATACCTTGCAATATCAAATATTAATTCAGTAAATGATCTTCAACCTTTTCAAAAAATTCTCGATGATAAGATAATTCTCGTTCCAAAAATAGAAAGTCCTGAAGGAATAAAAAATATTAGTTCTATTTGTGACTCACTTAAAATAGAAAAAATTGTAATGCTCGATCATGATGATCTTTATTCATCAATAATAAAACAAAATGATGATAAAAATAATTTTCAAAAATACATTAAATCATTGGTGAATTATTGTGATGAAAATAATGTAAAACTATTACGTACAATTGGAGTAATCTTTGGCGATGATGAAAAAAGAATTTCCGAATACGTAAACTAATTTAATGATGAATGAAAATTTATTGTTGTAAGTAGTTCAACTATATCATTTTTTGTTATATGTTTTGGATTATTATCCAAATGTTTTCGATCTTCTAAAATTATTGATGCGGCTTTTTCAAGATTTTGTTCAAGTTGAATATGTGGAAAATTTAGTTTTTTTACAATTTTCAAAAATCTATCATAAAATTGTGAGTCGTTAAATTTATGGGCAATTGTAGTAGTATATGCTAATGCATGACCATGTGCTATTCCTTCATTTGAAAAAACATATGATAATGCGTGACCTAACGTTGTAGAACAATTACCAAAACCTAAACCAGAGATTAGTGATCCAAGAACAATTTTTTCATTGTTCATACTCATTACTCCATTTTCTAACAATTCAAATGCTTGATTACAAAGAAATTTTGTATAATGATTTCCGTTTTTACTATCAAATCCTTCAGAGCATTGAGCAATAGAATCAATAACTGAATTTTTGAAAATATCTTCAGGAGTATTCTCAATAAAATACGAATCGACAAGAGATATATCTGCAAAAAGTTCATCATCATGAAAACTTTGTTTTTTATTGTCAACTTTTAAAACGGATATCCTTGTAACTTCACTTCCACTTCCAAATGTAGTTGGGATTAAAATTTTTTGTTTTTTTAATTTCATAGCAACAAATTTTGCAACATCTAGACAGCTTCCACCACCTAATCCAATTACATCTGATACTTTTTCATCAGAGAATTTATCAATGATTTTTGTTGCAGTGTTAATAGAAGGATTTGATTCAACATTATCATAAATCATAAAATTTTTGATTCCAAGATAATCTAACCAACCTCTTTTTTTTGCACCAGAAGATGTGATTACTAGTGAATCATCTGAAAAATCAAAATCTTTTGATGCGTTTTTTCCAATAATGATTTTTGAAGGTTGTTTAATTTGATACATATTGAATGAATATATCACACATTTTTTATAACTTGATATAAAAACAATTTATGTTGAACTCAAATTCAAAAAAATTAAGAGAGATTCTCGAGGAAAATCAAATTCTTAAAGTTGGAGGAGCTTTTGATGCCATGTCAGCAAAATTAGTTGAAATAAACGGTTTTGATGCCGTTTGGGCAGGAAGTTTTGCGATTTCAGCAACACATGCGGTACCTGATGCAAGTATAATGACAATGACAGAATTTTTGCAAGTTGCAAAAAATATGGTAGATGCATGTAAGATTCCAATTATTGCAGATTGTGATACAGGATTTGGTGGTCCAACTAATGTTTCACATTTAGTTACACAATATGAAAAAGGGGGAATAGCAGGAATAAGTATTGAAGATAAAATATTTCCTAAACAAAATAGTTTATTAGAAAATGGGACGCATGAATTATTATCTGAAAAAGATTTTGTAGCAAAGATTATTGCTGGGAAAAAAGCAAAAGAAGATCAAGATTTTATGATTATTGCTAGAACTGAAGCATTAATCGCAGGATTGGGTGTTAACGAAGCGATAAAACGTGCTAATGCATATGAGAATGCAGGTGCCGATGCAATTTTAATCCATTCAAAAAGCAAGACACCGAATGAAATTTTCGAGTTTTGTGATACATGGAAAGGGAAAATTCCAATCATCGTAGTCCCTACTACATACGGTAGTGTAAAAATTGATGAATTGGTATCACATAAGATCAAAATGGTAATTTATGCAAATCAATCATTAAGAATAGCTCATAAATCCATGTCAAAATTATTAAGAAAATTAAAAAATGCCCAGAGTTTAGATGAAATTTCGGAAGATATATCATCAATGGAAGAAATTTTTGAATTACAAAAAATGTTTGATGTTAAATTACAAGAAAAAGATATTGAAGAAAAACTAAAAAAATTAGGTTATATCAATTGAAAAAACACTTTCAAGAAAAATTTTTTGATTTTTTAGTAGACAATGGTATAGAGAATTTTGTTGGAGTTCCGGATTCAACTTTAAAACAATTCATTAGTACAGGAATTAAAAAAAAGAAAATAGTTATCTCGACTAGAGAAGAAGAAGCAATTGGCATTACTGCAGGAATGGCATTATCAAATAGTAAATCATTAGTTTTTATGCAAAACGCAGGATTTGCTAATTCATTAAGTACAATTACATCTCTAATTCAATTGTATGAAATTCCAATAATATTTCTAATAGGTTGGAGAGGATTTTTGAAAAATGATGCACCCGAGCATAAGAAAATTGGAAAAATTCAACCTAAATTAATTAAAAATTTGGGACTAACATCAAAAATTATTTCAGAAAAAAATTGGAAAGAATCATCAATTTGGGCTCTCAAAATGAATGAAAATAACAAATCGTGTGCATTAATAATTAGGAGAGAATTTCTTGATTGAAAAAAATGCAATTGAAGAAATTGCAAAGATGATTAAAGATGAAATAATTATTTCTGCAAATGGTTTTATTAGCAGAAATCTTTATGATGTCGGAGATTCAAATTCAAATTTTTACATGATAGGATCTATGGGATTAGCATCATCCATAGGGTTAGGAATAGCATTAAAAAACCCTGGAAGAAAAATATTTGTTTTTGATGGAGACGGAAATATTCTTATGAATTTAGGATCATTAACTACAATTGGAACTTTAAAACCAAAAAATTTGATTCATGTCGTTTTTGATAACTCAAAACATGCATCTACAGGGGGACAGCCAACAAATTCTAAATTTATTAAAATTGAAAATATTGCAAAAGAATGTGGTTATAGATTTGCCTTTAAAGTCAAAAATAAAGAAGAAATGAAAAATATGATTAGAAAAGTAATGAAATTGACAGGTCCAATAATGATCCTAATTAAAATAAAAAATGGTGGAAAAATTCGAGGCAGAATGGAAATATCTCCAATTGAATTAAAAAAACGATTTATGAAACATTTGGAATAAAAATGAAAGTTATCATTATAGCAGCAGGTACATCAACTAGATTAGGTAATTTGACAGAAGAAATCCCTAAAGGATTGTTAAAAATTAATAATAAATCAATCTTAGAAATACAAATTCAACAGTTCAAGAAAAAAAATATTTCAAAAATTATAATTATTACGGGACCACATCACGAAAAATTTCATTTTGACGATGTTTCTTTAATTAATGATAGAAAATACATGGAACATGATGTATTGGGTTCATTAATGATTGCAAAATCAGAAATGAATTCAGAAATAATTACTTCATATTCAGATATAATTTTTGAAAATTCAGTATTAGATTCTTTGTTACAATTTAAAGGTGATATTGGTATAGCAGTAGATCTGAATTGGGAAGAAAAATATTTGAATCGTACAGAACATCCAAAAAATCAAGCAGATAACGTTGTAATTGAAGATAATAAAGTGGTGAAAATTAAAAAAAATATTTCAAAATATGAATCAACACAACAGATAGGAGAATTTTTAGGATTAATGAAATTATCTGATTATGGTGCAGAAATTTTTATTAAAAAATATGATGAACTGATACAATCACATCAAGGAAAATTTCAGGATGCACAGTCAATAAAAAAAGCATATCTGACAGATTTAATTCAAGAATTAATTGATTCAGGAATGAAAATATCTCCAATTTTCATTAATGGAAGATGGGCTGAAATTGATACGCCACAAGATCTTGAAAGTGCAAGAAAAATTTGGTATTAATCAGCAGATTTTTTTAAATATTTTGATAATTCATTCATAAATTTATTTTCAAGTTCAATATTTTTACCAATCAAGTTTTCTTCTTCACGAGGATCGTTTTCTAAATCATAAAATTCTTGTGAGTTGTCATGTTCATTCAAAATTAATTTCCATTTTGAAGTTCTAATCGATTTGGTATTAGGAATTTTTGGTGGTGCATTTTCATTTAAGGGGTTACCTGTTTCAGAAAAAGCAAATTCTTCAGATAAATTTTGACCATTAATTATAGGCATTAATGATTTTCCGTCTAATTTTTCAAATGAAGTGTTGATTGGTATGTCTAACATCTCCAAAATTGTGGGCATGAAATCAACGTGTCTTACTTGAGACGAGATTGTTTTAGGACTAATATCTGCATTGTATAGATATGCAAATGTTTTCAATGTATAATCATAACAAAATGCACCATACGCTCTCTCACCAATTTTTTCCCCAACACCAATACCATGATCTGATAAAATCAGAATGATAGATTTTTCCAACAATCCTAATTCCTTAATTTTATCCATTATTGAGTCTAGGTAAATTTCTGCATTTTTGAATAGTTTTGAATAACGTTCAACATTCAATTCTTTATTTTCATAATAATCTTTACTAAAATTATTAAAAATTTTCAAAACTTCATTACTAATACCGGTATGGATCTTACTATAATGAAGATAAAGAAAGAAATTTTTTCCATTCTTATAAAATACGTTCATTTTTTCTAATAACTTGGAGTGCCATTCTACTAGATCAATTTCTTGTTCATTATGAACATTAAATTCGTTAAATCCAAATTTTGGTATAATTAATTCTGTATGGCCATCAGCATATGTGTAATAATTATTTTCTGATAGATAATCGGCTAAAGTAAGAAATTGATTATTTTTGAATTTGTAAACATTCCAATAGCTGTTAACACCGGTTCTATTACCATAACAACCAGATAGAACAGCATGCATAGCACCAGTAGTATATGGTGCATATGTAATTGATTGATTGAATTGGATCATATTAGACGTTAATTTTTGAAAAATGGGGGATTCCGTAGCAAAATCTAATCTACCGCCATCAATTAGAATAATTATTACATTTTTTTTCATAGATTTAAAACTGATTTTCTATTTATCAATATTACCATCATTAAAATTAATGGCAAGATATTTTTAACTCAAATCAAGATAATTGATATGAACGGTTTAACTTCTGAAGAAATTGAGGAATTTAATACAAATGGATTCTTGGTGAAAAAAAAATATTACAATGAAGATGAGATTTTAGAAATTAGGAAATGGGTTTATGAGTATAGTGAGAAAAAACCAGAAGATTGGAAAGAAGGACAAGAAATGGGATATTATGAAAAAAGTAAAAATAATGGAGAGAGAATTTTAACAAGATTAGAGAATTTTGTAGATTATAATAAAAATTTTCATAATTTAGTATATTCTGAAAAAATTATGAAATGTGTAGATATCTTGTTGGGAGAAAAATGTGTATTTTTTAAAGAGAAAATTAACTTTAAAAATCCTGGTGGTTCAGGTTTTAAACCACACCAAGATATAATTTCACGATGGGATGATTATGCTCCAGATTTCATGAATGTTCTAATTTGTACGGATAAAGGAACACTTGAAAATGGATGTTTAGAAGTTGCCGCAGGTTTCCATAACAAAGGATTTCTTGGACCATATGATGCCCCAATTCCAGAAGAACGTTTGAAAGAAATGACTTTTGAACCTCTAACACATTCGTTGGGAGATGTTGTATTTTTTAATGGATTTACTCCACATCAATCACAAGAAAATAAATCAAACAGTCCGCGAACAAATCTTTATCTGACATATAACAAACTATCTGATGGAGATCATAGAGAGAAATATTTTGCAAGAAAACGAAAAGAATTACCTCCAGATAATGAACGAGGAGAAACTTTCAAGGATAGTCCGTTACACGAATACAAGTGATTTTTGTATCAAACATAGAATAACGTTTAAGAATAGTCCAATTTATGAAGCAAAATACAAATAAAACCAAAATCTTATGGCTATAGTTGAAACCAAATATTTTATTTCTTCTAATTGATGGTTTGCGACAGGACAAATGTCATGGGAATAAAAAAACTTCTGTCACCCCACACATTGATTCATTAATACAAAATGGCGTTTACTTTAATCAAGCAATATGTTCTGCACCTGTTACTTTTACGTCCTTATCAAGTCTTTTTACTGGATTACATGCATCTGAGGCAGTAATTTTAAACAATAGAATTTTCACTATAAATCAAAAACGTAAGAACTATGTTGAACATCTTAAAGAAAATGGTTACACAACATATGCTTTTCTTCCAGAGTCAGCATATATGGGACCTGGTCAGATTTTTAAAGAAAATGTATACAAATATCCTTACACTGATACATTGTTTAATGGCAATGGAAAATTAATTATTGAAAAACTTAAAGAAAATTCTCTAAAAGAACCCTGGTTTTACTATATGCATTTTTATGACTTATACGAAGCATCAGTATTTGAAATAGATGAAGCTGGATCAAAAGAATTAAGCGACAAAAGATATGGCAATAACAAATATGAAAGAATTTTATCTGCTATGGATGTTTGGATTGGAAAAATTTTAGATAATGTTGATTTGAACAATACATTGGTTGTACTAACAGCTGACCATGCAACTGAGCGTGGTGATTATGATACGAATCTAGAAGAATATGCATCTTATTGCCAAAATATTAGAACTTCATGGGAACCAAATTCAGTATCCAAATCTGTTGCTTCTGTTAAAAAAATCCCAAAATTTCTACAACCAATGAAAAATTTCATGTCAAAATCATATTCAATGCGCAGAAGGAGGATTATCAAGGATAGAATTCAGCCAGAAATTGAAAAAATAGAAAATGAAGATCTTTCACCATATCAAAAACGACTTAAAAAATCAGCAGCAATTATTATTTTTAAAACATTTGATGATAGATTTCGTATTCCCTTATGTTTTTCAGGTTATGGTATTACATCTAAACATATTATTTCAGATCAGGTAAGAAGTATTGATATATTTCCGACAATCATGGATGTAATAAATTCACCAAATATACGCAATATTCATGGTAGAAGTCTATTTCCATATTTAGTAGGAGAAAAAATGAATGAGATTCCAGCTTTAGTTGAAAGTATTCCAATGTCACTAAGCGCATATACAATGAATTATGTTGGAATAAGAACTTCAGAGTATAAATATTTCAGAGATAGGAACGAAACAACGAAAAATATTCATCTTTTTGACTTAGTTAAAGACCCCTTGGAAGAGAAAAATTTGGCAGATAAATTACCCGACGTTGTACAAAAAATGGAAAATATGTTAAATGAAATGCAAGGCAAGAAACCCTTTGGTACTGAAAAATCAAATGAACTTAATGATGATGAAACCAAAATAATTGAGAAAGAATTAAGAAAACTTGGATATATTGATTAAAATTTGTTTCACTTTTTTGCAGTACACTTTGTGTTATGATATCTCATCTAAAATTAAACTTAAAGTATGAACAGATTTTTAAGATAATTTACTTCTCAATACAAATAAAATATTGAAATCATACTTTTTTAATTAGAACTGGTATTTGTATTTTAGTTAACTATCATTTATTCTAATCATAAATGTATCAAAAATTTTTCCACTGTTTGTTACAAATTTTCCTATGATGATATCTTCACCCTCTACTATACTTAGATTCAAGAATCCATAGTCATTATGATTTTGTACAATAGACCATGGATGTTTTTGATTAAAAAATACATGGCTATGGCCACCTGTGCCCACAGTTAGATATATCTGTCCTTCAGTATTATCATAATAACAATCATTCTCATTAGTAATTATCTCATCAAATGTCAATGATTGTGTTCTTTCGTAGATATGAGTATGCCCACTAATTACCAAGTCTACTCCATATGAATCAAAAATAGGTTGCAATTCATTTCTTAGATCCATAAATGAACCATCTATTCTACTACTATACATCGGTAAGTGCATAAACACAATTGTAAAATCAATTTCATCATTCTCTTTTGAATTAATTAAATCAGTTAAAATGAAATCTATCTGTTCTTTATCATTACTAATCACCCCAAACTCATTTTTTTTATCGTTCGTACTTATCCCTAAAACGTGAATATTGTTATAGTCAAATGAAAAATATCCTTTTTCCATTCCATAATGTCTCTGAAACTTATCTCTTTCTGTAATATCTGCATCACCAAATGTTACATACATATTTTGTCCATCCATGATGTTAGAAATATTGAACCACTCTTCTGCACTTGCCTGACCTAAATCTCCAGGCATAAGAACTATCTCGGGTTCATATGATTTTATGTTTTTCAAAGTCTTGACGGAATTTTCATTTATGCCAAAATCTCCTGCAATCGCAATGTTTGTAACATTCTTCAAATCTGAATCATATGTTTCTGTCACACATACCTGCTCTTGAAATCCTAATCTGTATAATCCTCTATCAATAAGACGTGGATTTTCCATCAGAACGCTTGAAAAAATTACTACTATTACACTTAATGCAATTATTACAATTATTTTAGATCTCATTTAATTTCCCAAAATCAATCTCAAAAAACTTGACATGATATTTTATTCCAAATTCACTAGAGTCATATACTTTGTTAAGATACGGATAATCTTTTTCATTATAAAAAATTTCTTTTAAAAACTCTGGTTGTTCTTGTTTACTATCAACCGCGATATATGACAAGCCCTTTTCTTTATGTTTTTCTACAAACTCAATTATTGTCTTTTCATTTGTTATAGGGATGACGATTATACTTCGTTCAATATGTGATTCCCCTTTCCAAGTTGGAGGAGGTAAATTTGGCCAATTTTCAATTATGCCTACAGAAGTTCTATATCGTATATCTGCTGAATCTCCATTAATCAGATTAGTTTTAGAAGCAAGTACTTTTGTTATCGTAAAAACATCATTCTCGTATTCCACATCTACCTTTTTTGTTTCTAAATAAATTATAGATGCAGAAACTATTGCTGCAATGATTATAATTACAATTATATTTTTTCTCTCATTTTTTAATCTCTCAATAGTAAAAATTGAAATTAAAATGATTATTGGGCATAACATAAATAGAAATCTAACATCTTCGGATCCTCTACCATATGTATAAAATGCAGGGAGTAACATAACTATTGAAATAGTTACTATTGTGATCTTCTTATGATCTAATCTTATATTTTTTCTATCTTTAATTATTAATGTAAATCCTATAACTGCAAAAATTATGGATATTGGAATTAATAATAATCCTGTAAATTTAATTATACTTGTACTTCCCAACGTAAGAAATTTTTGCATATTAAATCCATTTGGATCTTCATAAAGTCCCCTTTTCTCTGGTTCGCCTTGAACAAAATGTGTATATGAATATCCACTTACTGCAAATACTTCATCTAGAAAACCATCTCTATCATGTATCTCAATATTTGAAATTGCAATTGGCAATAAAATTAATACGAATAATAATAACATCAATGGATATTGAATAAGATTTCTTCCTCTCTGTCTATTTTTTATTAAGAAAATTATTGATAAAACCAAAAAAAATAACAATCCTTCAAATCTAATTAATGTAAATAATCCAACTAATGCAAATGAAATATAGGTAAATTTGATATTATTATTAAAAAATAGTGCAAGAGATGAAATACCTAAAAATAAAAAAAGTGGTTCAGTAATACCAAGTGTTGAATTTATAATTATATGTGGCTCAAAAATAAATAATGCAGCTCCAAAAACAGAACTACTCTTACTAAAAAAATTTCTACATAAGAAATAAAGTGGGACAATAGTAATAACTGAAAAAAACATTGAAGAAATTTTCTGTAAACTCATCAAGAATGTTGGATTATCTAAGCTAGTTAATCCAAAAATTACTGATAAGAATAAAGGCCATCCATTATTTGTTAAATAATATATATCTGAAAATTTTCCATGAAGTGCTGTGTGTGCAGCATAGACAAAATAATTCGTAGAATCTCCTGATAATGGAGTAGCTGGAATTAAAAAAAATCTAATCGCAAATGCAGTGACCCCTATTATTAATAAAAATATGAAAACTGTTTTTCTAGTAAATCTTGATTCATTCACAATTATCTGCTGCTTCACAATAAAAAGCTGGGATTTGTGATGCATAAAAGTTTGATGAAGAAATTCTCTGAACTTGAATACTGAATAATTACTCATTACTTGATAATTCTATTAATAAATATGAAATCTAAAATTAAATCATCAATGGAAAAATCAAAATCAATTTTAATGGTAGTTGCAAAGTATCCTGCTACTTTTGGTCACACATCTGTAATTAATTATCTTTGTAAGGAACTTAATGAATTAGGTTACCGAGCTGCAATTGGAGCATTTTCTTTTGATTCTCAACCTCCATTTGGCATAGAAACTGTCAAGCTTGATAAAAGAAAACTACTAACAAATGGTGTTTCATATCTAGATTTTGATATTATACATCCACATCAAGCACGTGTATTGTATTATCTACTTTCAAAAAAACCAAATAAACCAATAATATTTCATTATCATGGAGCTTCTTCTCATGTACAAGAACTTAATTTTAAACTTTCAATGTGGAGATATAGAAACAAGATCTCTAAAATTATTTCAGTTTCTAATTCTGGAATAAACCAAATGCAAAAAATGGTAAAAAATATCTCTGCTGAAGTTATTTACAATGGTGTTGATACTAAAATTTTTAATCCAAAATTAGATGCTCCATACAAAAAAGGAAATCCTCAATTACTTTTTGTTAGCGGTTTAAGAAAATATAAAAAAGTAGAAATTTTAATCAATTCTATTCCTAGCTTATTGAAAAAATTTCCTAATATTCATCTCCAAATAGTTGGTGACGGTGAAAATTTTAATGCTCTAAAAAATATGATCCAAGAAAAAAATCTTGAAGAGCAAATTGAGTTATTAGGAAAAAAAGAACATGATGATTTGAAATTCTATTATGCTTCATGTGATATCTATATTTCTGCAAGTACATTTGAAGTATGTCCTGTACCACCAATTGAGGCAATGGCATGTGGTAAACCATTATTGTTGTTTGATATTGAACCACATGTAGAAATTATTAATGCATCCAAAGCGGGTAAAATATTTACCACAACAAATCCTGATGACATTACTAAATTAGTCAGTGATATCTTACAAAATAGGGATATTCTTGAACAAAATGCAAGAAAATTTGGCGAACAACAAGATTGGTCGTTAATTGGAAAACAATTATCATTAATTTATGAAGAATTTAATTGATTCTTTGTGCAAAAATTAATCCCATATTTTTATCTGATTTTTCTATCTTAGCTGTAAATGAAACTGATTCTAATTTCTTAATGAGATTCCTGAATAAAATTGGATATTTTTCTGCAAAATGATACTCAATTATGATCTTATCAATTTTTTCAAAATATTCCTCCGGAAGTGACTCAATGATTTCATATTCCGAACCTTCACAATCTAGTTTAAGTAAATTACATCTATTAATATCATTTACATCAAAAATCTTTTTCAAAGAAGTCGATTCAACATTTACAACTTTTGTATTTTTTTCAAAAACACTATGACCTGATTCATCATTATTTAGATAGATAGGAATATTTCCTTCTGTTTTAGTTACTGCTAAATTATATAATATTATATTTTTGAGACCATTATTTTTTACATTTTCAAAAAACATGTCATAATTTTCTTTAATTGGTTCAAAAGAAAAAATTTTTCCTGTTTTAGTAAATTGATTGCAGTATAGTGCAAATAATCCAATATGACCTCCAATATCTATTATCGTATCATTTTCTTTAATCTTAAAATCTGGATAATCATATTCTTTTACAACCCAAATTGATGTTAATTGCATTAAATCAGTTGATTTAACACGTATTTTCATTTTCATCCCAAAATTTGTCTCAAAAATTTTATGCTTCGACTTAGTGATATTCAGATAAATTAAGAGATAAAGATACCAATTTTTGAAAACATTTCGTGATTCTAAAAAAATTTTGAACCTATTGAGAATATTCCCCATACATTCAAGATTATTTATTAGTAAAAATATTTTTCATATCTTTTCTACTATTGATTTTTAACTATCACGCGCTTCTATTCATCAATGAAAATAGTCATAACTGGTGGATTGGGGTTTATTGGCAGTCATTTAGCAGATTTTCTTGTAAAACAAAACCATAAAATCATCTTAGTCACAAAAGGAATGTCTAAAAAAACTAACATTTCGCATATTTCTAAGAAAATTAACATTGAAAAATTAGATGTAACCAATTTTTCAAAACTAGGTAAATTTATTGAAAAAACAAAACCTGATGTCATAATACATCTGGCTGGAAACACTTCACACTCTGCTTCATTTGAAAAACCATTATCTGATATTGATATTAACGCAAAGTCGACTTTATTCATTCTTGAAAAAATTCGAGATTTGAATAAAAAATGTAAATTTATTCTTGGCAGTACTTTCATTGTTGTAGGAAAACCTAAAAAATTACCTGTAAATGAAAATTCAATTTGCAATCCAACCACTATCTATGGCGCTAATCGACTTTTATCAGAATATTACTGCAAAATATTTCATCAGGTATATGGTATTGATACGTGTATTTTTCGTATAACAAACTCCTATGGTCCTAGAGAACAAACAATTCCCAAAAAAAATGCAGTTAATTTTATCATTCATTCTGCATTCAAAGATAAAGAAATTACAATTTATGAAAAAGGTAAATTCTTTCGTGATCTGATCTATGTATCTGATGTTGTTTCAGGAATTAATTCTATTTTAAAAAAAGGAAAACCTGGAAATCTATATTGGATATCTTCAGGAAAGAAAACATGGTTTTATGATCTAGCCAAATCATTAAGAAAAACTACTGATTGTAAAATAAATTTTGTTTCATCTCCAACTTATACAAAAAAAGTAGATGTTGGAAATTTTATTGTTGATAATTCAAAACTAAAATCTTTAGGTTGGCATCCAAAGATCTCATTAGAAGAAGGAATTAGGAAAACACTAGATTCTTTTTAGGTTAAATTTTAATTTACATTGTTATTTTTTAAATAATTTTCAAATGATGTAAATTCAAACTTATTTAGAATATCATCTAATCTGGAATAAGTTTTCTCAATGTTATGAAATGTGATAAATTTCTCTTTTATTGGAAGTTGAATCTTTGGCATATATTCAGGTGTTAGTTCCCAGGAATGAACATAAATTGTTGCAGGAATATTTTGTTTTTCATAATTACTTATTGCTGAAAATGAAGTTTTTAATGGTAAAAATCTGAGATAAAATCCTCCTGAAACAGGCATAGTTTTACCAAAAAATTTACCAATCATTAGTGGGAATTCAAGCAATTCTCCATTTGGATCATTTTGTGTTAGTGACGAATTTGATATTTTAAATGGTTCTAACTGGCAATTAGCAAATCCATAAAGTTGAGTTTTGACAGGTACAACACTACTGTCATACAAGTATTTCTTTTCTAATAATGCATCAATTACCCATGATGTATTTCTATTCAGTGAAAATGTTGGTGCTCTAAATCCTTTTGATTTTCCATCTGTTAGATTATCAAAAGTATCTAATTCATTAAGAAATTTTTCTTTTGTGAGTTCATTTAGATTAGAATGAGTCATAGTATGAAAAGCAATTTCATGTCCATTATCCAGTATAAGATCTAAAATCGATGGATCATGTTCAAGTAGTTCTCCGACCATGAAAAAAGTCGCTGATGTTTCATTTTTTCGTAATAGTTCTATTATTTTTTTGATGCCGTTGATAATTTTTGGATCATGTTCTAAATTCTTAACAAATGGTTGAACTAATTGTGGATGATACCAATCTTCAAAGTCAATTCCAAGAATATTCAAATTCATCAACTAATGATCTATTCTCTTAATTACCCTTGCAGGATTTCCTATTGCAATACAATAATCTGGTATGTCTTGTGTTACAACACTTCTTGGCGAAATTATTGAATTTTCCCCTACTGTTACCCCTGCAATGATTATTGCACCTGGATTTATTACTGCACCAGATTTTATTCTGACTTTAGATACTTTTCTTGGAAAGTCTCCTTGTTTTAAAAATAAATTTG
>Ga0315327_10000730_pt1 | contig 16653 bp, 9 predicted proteins | sample M110032315metaG_FD_203460 | JGI IMG/M metagenome (GOLD analysis project Ga0315327, IMG submission 203460) | Ammonia-oxidizing marine archaeal communities from Monterey Bay, California, United States - M1 100m 32315 | ecosystem: Environmental > Aquatic > Marine > Coastal | place: USA: California... | reverse complement strand
CGGTCCGGAATCCGACATTTCCCTGCGGTCCCCCGCCTTCGACCTGAGCGGTGTGGCCAGCGCGGAATTAACCTTCAAGGCCTTCCGCGATGCCGACGGATTTGGCGACTCTGCGGCGGTGCGTTTCCTGCGTGCTGCCGACCTCCTGCAGCTGGGCGCGGAAACGGCCATCGACATGACAGTCTTTGATACCGACTACACGAGCCTCAGCATCCCGGTCGTTCCGGAGGCCCTGGGCGAGAATGTGATCATCGAGTGGACTTTCGTGAGCGACGTCAGCGCGGATGCCTTCAGTGGACTGACCATTGACGACATCGAGGTGATCGAATAGCCGCCGGCAGGGCTGGCTCCTGCGTAGAAGGAACACACTTCCTCCGCTCCCTGGCACAGGCCACTCAGCCCCCGGGATGATCCGGGGGGACCCCGTCTTGCGCTCCCTCCTTGCTGCCCTCCCGCTCCCTGTTTCCCGGATTCCAGATCGCATCGGGTGAGGAGGATCGTCAACTCGGGATGCACCCTTGTAACGACCAGGAATCGATAGGATTCTTGCAGGCATGAAGGCTCTCGTTCTGACCTCTACCGATGGCACCCTCGAATTCACCAGCGTGGAAGAGCCGGGGGCCGGTCCCGGACTGGCGGTGATCCGTCTCCAGGCCGCCGCCCTCAACCGGCGCGACTTCTGGATCACACAGGGCGGTTATCCGAATATCCAGGCTCCCTGTATTCTGGGATCCGACGGAGCCGGGATCGTGGAAACCGTGGGCGAGGGCGTCGATCCTTGCTGGCTGGGAAAGCAGGTCGTGATTAATCCCAGCCTCAACTGGGGTGACTCACAGGAGGCCCAGGGTGAGAACTTCCGCATCCTGGGAATGCCCGATCACGGTACGTTTGCTGAGAAAATCGCCGTTCCGGCGTGCCAACTGGTCGAGAAACCCGCCCACCTCACCGTGCATGAAGCAGCGGCCCTGCCCCTCGCCACTCTGACGGCCTACCGGGCGCTCTTCCCGCAGGGCCGGTTGCAGTCCGACGAATCCATTCTCATCACGGGAATTGGCGGAGGGGTGGCCACCGTGGCCCTCAAGATCGCCCATGCCATCGGTAGCCGGGTGCTGGTCAGCTCTTCCTCAGAGGACAAACTGGCCCGCGCAATCTCTCTCGGCGCATCCGCCGGAGTAAACTACACTGGAAAAAACTGGTCCGAGCGCCTTCTCGCAGAACACGGTCCCCTCGACCTCGTTCTCGATAGTGCAGCGGGCCCTGGATTTGGTGCCCTGCTTCCACTGGTCCGCCCCGGGGGGCGGGTGGTCAGTTACGGAGGCACTGCTGGTCCGGCCGTCACCTTTCCCATCCGCTACCATTTCTGGAATCAACTCCAGCTCATCGGCTCTACCATGGGATCGCCCGCCGACTTCGCTGCCATGATCGCCTTTGCGGAGAAGCATGAACTGAGGCCCGAAATTGACTCGATCACTCCCCTCGCGGAAGGCGCAGGCCTCATCCAATCGATGACCGGATCCCCCCAGTTCGGAAAACTTGTTCTGGAGATTGCCTGACCATCAACCCGCGAAAACTGCTGCGGGCGATCTTCCGTCACCCCGGAAGATCAAGTTGTGGCAGGCAGACCCTCGTCACCGAGGAGCGCCAGCGTCTCAGGCGTGAGGTCCAGTCCGTGCCCAAAGGGCGCCTCTCCCGGCGAACTGGTCGAGACCTGACCCCCTTCAATGCGCAGGGAGGCGTAGCCTTCCGGCCTCATCTCATACAGATCGGGGTGTCTCTCACACACCATCTTCTGCAACTCCTCAGGGAACATGCTCAACCCTGCAAAGTAGTGATGCCCGTTGCGCTCCACGTCTTCGATCCCGAAGACTGCCATTGCTGCGAGATCATTGAGCAGGGCCACGGGCCCGACATTGGCAAGGTCTTCACCGCTCATCAGCCAGGGGCCCTCTTCCGGGCGCTGACGCCGGTGCCACTCAATCAGGCACCGGTTGGCGAGCCCCTTGATCACCCCCTTACAATTCTTGTGACTGGTCCCCCGGTAGCCCAGCGCGAGGGCTTGCCTCATGCTGTCCAGCTCGCCGTCCGACTCGTCAATGATCATGGGTGGCGCTTCGGCCCAGGCGGCCAGATCATCCCGGACCCCCTCCCCAAGAGCCACGTCCCGATGCAGGGGTTGTTCGACAAAAAGCAGTCTGTCGCCCTCGAACAGGACCGCCAGCCCCGGCTCCGCACGATAGGCCTCCCAATGTTCACGGAAGGTGGCGATGTCCCGAAACTGCTCGTTGCCGTCCAGGGTGTAACGAAATTCCGGGGATGCTTCCGACAGCACCGCCGCCACATCCTTCAGGCGCGGGACATCGACTTCCAGATCACCACAGACCTTGATCTTGAAGTGGGTCAACCCGTATTGACGAATTGCCTCAAGCAGGGCATGGGGCAGGCCATCGTCAATGCGTTCATCCTCCGGAATATCCCCGGCCCGCAGGGGATCGCCGAGTCCCACCGTGTGGCGCACGATAATGGATTTCCCTGGTCGGGGCAGCCAGTCGCCGGGTTCCGTGCCGGCCAGTTCGGGGTGGAGACCCCCGAGATCGATTCCCAGGGCATTCGAATGCACCGCGTCCCCAAAGCTCAGCCCCGCTCCACGACAGAAACCATCGATGAGCATTCGCTCGGTGAAGGCTGTCCCCAGGTGCGCCAGAAGCGGCGGATATCCCTTTTCCCGTGCCCAGCGATCCTGTTCCTCATGAAGCGAGCGCCAGGCCGCAAAGACTGACTCATGAGTCGAGTTCACCGCAAGATCGGATGCATGCTGAAGACTCTCCACCATGGCGGGAAGATCCTCCTCGAAACATGTGTCCGGGTTCTTCGTGAACCACTTGGGGGGGAGTCCCTCCGAGGCCAGGCCACACCAGGGCGCACCCCCCAGGCTCCCTTCCGCCACTCCAAAGACATGCGGCAGCTCGGTCATGGCCGCGATCCCGTATCTGAACGGAAAGCGCGTCTGCATCCAGCGGGTGTGGAAGGAAATCGAGTCAACGGAGAACGACATCGCGGTGACCACTGAACCGGAGAACTCGCAGCCGGACAAGCGCGTATCCAAACCCCGACGCTACATTTGCGGTCGACAGCCCCCACCTCTCTCCGCTGAGATAGCTGTCCGTGACCAAGGGCCACCTTCTCTCCGCCATCTTCCTTCTCGCGCTGGTTCTTGGCCCGGGCCCCGGGGCCACCCTGATCGACGGCACTCCGGAGGAGCCAAATATCTGGTTCGGCATTCCAGCGCTCTACCTGTGGGTTGTTTTTTGGTTTCTGGTCATGGCGGGCTGCATCATCACCGCAGCTCGGACGGTGTGGAAGGATTCTGACTAGGCCCATGATCCCCTTATTCGCCCAAACCGAGGCGCCCTCCCTGGGCAACTGGCCTTATATTATTCTCGCCTGCTATCTCGTTGGCCTCCTCGCCCTCGGCATCATCAGCCTCCTCAAGAGCCGCCGGGCCGCGCACGCCGAAACCGATTACTATCTCGCGGGCCGCGGACAGGGCGTGCTCGTCACTTCCCTCACCATCATGGCGACCTACTTTTCGGGCTTCGCGATCCTCACCTTTCCCGGCTGGATGTACGAGGGTGGCATCGCGCCCATGCTCTATGCCCTGAATCTTCCGGTGGCTGCGGGCGCGATCTATATCCTCGGCAATCGCATTCGCAGAATCGGACGCAAGCGCGGATACATCACCCCCGCCGACATGATCACCGACTACTACGGCGACTCCCCATGGATCCGCATCCTGGTAGCACTCACCGGCGTGCTCTACGTCATCCCCTATGTCGTAATGCAGGTGAAAGCGGGCGGTCTGCTTGCCGATGGACTCTTCCGCGAAGTCGAACACATCACGATGTTCGGACTGCAGATAAGTATGGAGGACTTCGGAGTAGGTGCCCTCTCACTCGTCACAATGGTCTATGTCATTATTGGAGGGATGCGCTCGGTCGCCTGGACCGATGTCATGCAAGGACTCATCCTCCTCACCGCGATGTTGCTCTCCGGCATCGCCGTCATCTATGCCCTCGAAGGACCATCCGGTTATTTTTCGCGGGTTTCCTCGGAACTCGGTGGCGAACTGCTCACCGTTGCCGAGGCACCGGGAAAACACAACGCCTGGAAGCTCCTCACCTTCTGCGCCTTTGCCTCCCTTGCCAGCATCATTCAGCCAGCGCAGTGGATGCGCTTCTACGCCGCCCGCGATTCCGCCACCCTCCGCCGTTCTGCAATCGCGTTTTCCACCATCCTCCCCATCTGTTTCATCTTCGGAGTCTTCCTCGTTGGTCTTGGCGGGCGTGTTCTCTATGAACCGATCGAGGCAGCGAACGGCGCGCTTCGTCTTCCCAACGGAGACAAAACGGATCAAATCCTCATTCATGTGATTCAGGACTACTTCCCCGTCATGTTCGGGGGGATCGGCGTGATCCTCGTTTCCCTGATCCTGGTCGCGGTGATGGCGGCTTCCATGTCCACCGCCGATTCCAATCTGCACGCCCTCAGTGCGGTCGCCACCCGCGATGTCTATCATCCCCTCCGTCCAAAGTCCGGAGAGGAGGAGCGCACCTGGATTGGACGCATCGTCATCATCGTCGCAACCCTGGCCGCAGCCCGCATCGCCATCGTCGGTGGGAACTCCGAAATTCTGAATACCATCACCGCCTTCTTCGGCCTCGCGATGGCCTTTTCGGCCCAGATGCTCCCGATCACGGTCGATCTGCTCTTTTTCCGGCGGGGAAGCCGCGCGGGCGCCATCGCGGGACTGGCGGCCGGAATCCTTACCATCTGCCTCTTCCCGCCCCTCGGCAGGATGATCCTGGGAGAAACGAGTTCGCTGCTCAAAGGCACCTCCAACCTGAAAGCACTCTTCGACGTGGGCATGTGCGGAATTATCGTCAACGCTTTCGTTTTTGCCTTGGTGAGCAGGTTCAGCCCATCCCCCGACAAAGCCCATCGCGAAGCCTTTGCCCGTGACCTCAGGGGCGGATCATAACTTGCAACTTCAGGTGCGGAACTTGAAACTCCCGCCGCAACGAATCATCTGCGGTCACGTATGAACACGATCACTCCTCTTCCCGGCGAGCCGGGCATCCTGACCACCACGGTCGGGTCCTATCCCGTGCCCGACTGGCTGAACGCTCTCCCTTCCGAACAGGCCGTCACCGATGCCACCCGGGTCATCTTCGACACCCAGCGCCAGGCCGGGATCGACCTGCCAACCGACGGGGAGCTCTACCGCTTCGACATCAACCACCCGGACACCAACGGGATGATCGAGTATTTCGTCGCCCCCATGGGCGGCTGCGATACCGCCATCGGCCGGGGCGAAGCGGAGGCCTTTCACGCCAACCAGAGCATGGGCTTCCGTGCCAAGCCCGCCGCCGTGGTGCGCGAAGCGCTGCACGGCGGCGGACTCAACCTGATCGAGGACTGCCGGCGTGCGGCCAATCTCGCCGGGGGCGCCTTCAAGTTCACTGTCACGAGCCCCTACATGCTGGCCCGCACCCTCCTGGACCAGCACTACCATGACTTCGCAGCCCTGACCCTCGCACTCGCGGACGTCCTCGCCGCCCAGGTCTCGGGTTGTCCGTGTTCCTGCCTGCAGGTCGATGAAGCCAATATTCCAGGCAACCCGTCCGACGGCCCCCTTGCGGCCGAGGCCATCAACAAGGTCCTCGATGCCTTCGACGGTCCCACTGCGGTGCACTTCTGTTTCGGAAATTATGGAGGGCAGACCATCCAGGCCGGCAAGTGGAAGCCCCTCCTGGAATTCCTCGACTCCCTGCATGCCGACCACCTCGTCCTGGAACTCGCCCACCGTCCCAAGGACGACCTGGAGGCCATCAAGGATCTCGACGGGAAAACTGGAATCGGCCTCGGGGTGGTCGACATCAAGGTCAATGAGGTCGAAACCGCGGAAGACATCGCCAGATCCATCGAGGAGGCCGAGAAGGTGATCGGACCGGGACGTGTCAAGTATGTCCATCCCGACTGCGGGTTCTGGATGCTCAAGCGTTCGGTGGCAGACCGCAAGATTGCCGCCCTCGCGATAGGACGGGATCTCTTCCTCGGCAGATAAGCACCATGCAAAGATTCCTTCTCCTTCTCACCGCCTGTCTTCTCCTGCAACCCGGCGTCCTCATCGCGAAGGCCGGGAAGAACGCACCCAGGCCAAACTTCCTCTTCCTTCTGGTCGATGACCTCGGCTGGGCCGACCTCGGCTGTTACGGATCCACCTTCCACGAAACACCGCACCTCGACCGCCTGGCGAAGGAGGGCCTGCGTTTCACCGACGCCTACACCGCTGCCTCCATCTGCTCCCCCACCCGGGCCTCAATCATGACCGGCAAACACCCGGTCCGGGTCGATATCACCGACTGGATCCCCGGGAGCAACGGCCAGGGTCGCAGGATGAAAACCCCCCGGGACACCCACCAGCTTGCGCTGGAGGAGGTCACCATTGCCGAGGCCCTCAAGGAGGGCGGCTACTCCACCTTCTACACCGGCAAATGGCATCTCGGAGGAAAAGCCTTCAGCCCGGACAAGCAGGGGTTTGATGAATACTACGATCCCCACCACGACCCTTCCAAGGGATCACCCGGCAAAGGCAGGACCACCGGACGCAAGCACGCTACGATCGACCTCACCCGGGAAACGAAGAGTTTCATCCGGCGGAACAGGGACATCCCCTTTTTTGCCTATCTCGCCTACTACGACATCCACACTCCCATTATCCCTGAGAAGAACTACCAGGAGCACTACACCAGGAAAGCGGCCCTGCTGGGTCCCTCCCCCAAGCCGATCAGGGAACATGACGGAGTGAGCCGTCCCCGGCAGGACAATGCCGCCCTCGCCAGCATGGTGCAGGCCGTCGACGACTCAGTGGGGGAATTGGTGGCGCACCTCGGTGAGCTGGGGATCCTGGAGAACACCTACATCTTTTTCTTCTCCGACAATGGCGGCCTCTGCACCAAGAACACGGTGGGCCCCGGATGCAACCTTCCCCTCCGGGCCAGCAAGGGATGGCTCTACGAAGGCGGCATTCGCGTCCCTCTCATCGTACGCCAACCCGGAAAGAAGAATGCGGGTGCACAACCCACCGACTATGTCTTGAGCACCGACATCTATCCAACTCTTCTCGATCTCGCCGGACTCCCCCTGCGTCCCGGGCAGCACCCCGATGGCCGGAGCTTTGAGGATCTCCTCGTGGAGACCAGGACGCGCAAGGCTCCCCGCCGTCTCTACTGGCACTACCCACACTATCATGGCTCCGCCTGGACCCCCGGGGCAGCCATCCGTGATGGAGACTGGAAGCTCATCGAGTTCTACCACTACGGCAACGTGGAACTCTACAACCTGAAAGACGACCCGGGGGAGGCGAAGGACCTCGCTACGCGGTTTCCCGGACGCACGAACGAACTTCGCCAGCGTCTCAGGGACTGGCAGGAGAAAATGGGCGCCAAGATGCCAACGCCCAGATAATGGCCTGCCGACTTACGGATCGATTCCGATCACCTGCAGGAAGACCTTGGGCTCAAGCTCCAGACTTTCCGGAACCCGCAGCGTCACGGGCGAAGCAACCAATCCAACCGCAGCGGTCACGGGAAGAACGTTGTCCTGCGGGTCAATTGCTTCCAGATCCTTCGCCGAACCCATCTGGATGCTGAATGGCCCGGGAAGAGCACCGTCCCAGTCCACCGTAAACTCCTTGGTGGCCGGGTTGAAGGTGAGGCTCGTGATCTGGATACGGGCAGGATCATTGCCCCCACCGTTGCCGGGATCTCCCACCTCAAAGCGATACCAGTCCGGCTTGTTCGATTCGAGCACCATCGGCACGATCCCGTTGGGATGGGTCAGACTGTAGGATCCTCCTGCCGCCCCCGCAGTCACCTCAAAGCCATCGAGGAACGTGGAAGGGTAACCGCCCACCACTGCAAACCACACCCCTTCCGTGAGTCCCTCAGGAATATCAATCAGACTCTGCAGGGTGCCGCTCGCGTCATCATTGTAATACAGGAAGTAGCCAAACTCATCGTAGATCGCGAGTTGGGTGTCGACCAGGGACTCGAGGGTATGAAGTTGCAGGGGGACTCCGGGATCGGCGATCTTACCCAGATCCACAAACTCACGGGGAGGACCGAGAGAAATGGCGAACTCAAACCACACTGTCTCCGAGGCTTCCGTCCCTGTCGATGTCGTCGTCGTAGCTGTCCTCGCCTCGGGCCCAAGATTGGGATTGGAGGGATAATTGAAGACCACATCCCCCACTGCCCCACCGGTCGTGGTGATCGGCCCGAGATCGAAGATCGCCCCGGCTCCCGCCACCACCGCGATGTATGTTCCGGTATCCAGTCCCTCCGGAAGCGAAACCTGACTCTGCAAGCCTTCGCCTGCGTTGTCATTTTCCTGAATGAGATCGCCATCAAAGGAAAAGATCGCCAACTGGGTATCGAAACCGGATCCGAAGGTATCAAAGGTGAGCGGACTGCCTTCGCCTCCAATAACCCCCAGATCAATCTTCACCTCGTCCGGAAAGAGAGCAGGCAGCACGTTGAGATTCAGGGAAAACGTGGCATCGCCCTGACTGACCGCTCCGTCAAAGCCGACAAAACTCTCCACCACCAGATAGTAGGTGCCCGTCCGGAGAACCAGCGAGTCCTGGTCCGGAGCCAACGCGTCAAAGAAATTGTACCAGATCCCTTCCTGGGCGACATTTTTCCCAAGGTCCACGTCAAATTCCGTGCGCAATCCCTCCACCAGGAAAAAATCGGGATCACCCTCGGCAAACTCGCTGTCCTTGCTGAACGTCAGGTTCGCAGGCTCGGCGAGAGTGAACTGGATGACATACTCGTTCCCCCAGTTCCCTGCCGCGTTAAGATCCAGACCTTCTCCGGCCACGAGATCAGCATTGTTGCGCCCGCCCGTCATGACCGCCAGATTGAAGGAAAACGAGTCAATGCTGGAGGAGGTTACTGCACCTTGGTTTCCGGATTCCCGGCTGTAGAAGCCCACGAGATTGCCGGGGGCAAAGGTTGTTTCCGCGGTCAGTTCAAGGCTGCCGTCGATCCAGAGTTCCAGCGAAGACCCAAGATCACGGATCGTCAGGTCGTAGTATTGATCCGTGTCCAAGGGGTAGGTCCTTGCGGCAAGGAGAAAAGGATCATCGTCACCCATTTCGTGGAAGGAGATCTGATTTTCGTCATTGGAGAAGGTAGCAACGACCCCCCGCCGCTCGCCGAATTCCAAGGCCTCCATGGTCGATCGGAAGGCAATCTTCAGGTGTTCCGAGTCCGAGTTCAACTTGGCGCGCAGGTTGATTTCTAACGAGCCCTCAAAGCCTTCCAGGGTGTGAAGAACACCGCCACCGGTTGTGGTCACAGTCCCTCCTGCCTCTACCACGGTCCCTCCCCCCGTCGTGGTCCAGACCAGTGGATCCAGAACCCCATCATTGAAGTCATCGGATAATTCCGCCGGGGGGCTAAGATCACCCACCAGCGCGGTGGTTCCGGAAATTTCCGTGTTGCCTTCGGGCAGCGGCCCAAGATCAATATCGACCTCGTAGTCAGCGACAGCGGGAAAAGTCGCAGCGAACGTAATAAGCAATCCCTGTAAAGCAGGTTTCATGATTTGCACTTTGAGTTAGGGCGTGGAGGGCCACGCTGCATCCTTCCCCCCATGCCTGCAAGCCTGCTTTTCCCAAAGAAACTGCAGTGACAGGATCTCCGGACGGGGGCTGCTCCCCCGGGGGAGCAGGGAAAACAGCCCTACTTCCTGATGTTGTAGACCGAATTGTGGATCTCCCGTACCACCTCCACTCCATTGTCACCACGGGTCTTGCAGCGAATGGACATCCCCCAAGTGGGGGCCAGTTCCGGCACCGTCAGTGTCACAGACCTGCCGTCCGGACTCAGGGCGGCCTTGCTCACTTTCCAGGGTCGCTGGTCATAATGACGCGATCCATAGTTCCTGGTCCGCTTGAGATCCCAGGCCTCAATGGCCCAGGCCCCGGCGTTCTCGGTGGCGGCCTTGTCGAGGGGATCGCTGAACGTCACCTTCACCGTCTGCGGTGCGGTGGCCAATCCCACCGGCACATGTGCCGGCTCTCCGGTCGCGCGCACACGATAGAAGCCACCGGCCTGCCGCTGGTTGCCGGCCCAAGCGAACATCCCGCAGGCGTAGAGCTGACCGTCACCGGGATGAAAGCGTCCCCGCATCACCCCGGTCGGGAACTGCTTGAAGGGGAGCTGGCACATGCCGCCCTGTACCTGCCCGTTCACTTTTTCATGAGGGACGACGTAGATCTTCCCGTAGCCGTAGGAGAGATTGAGGAGAGAACCGCGCAATGACGTCCAGGCCGAGTCCTCCGGCACCCAGAGCAACTCGGCCGGGGAACGGTCGAATCCGTTGGTGATCCAGCACAGGGGCGCCGTCATGGCCGAGTCCGAGGAATCGGTGATGCTGTGGTAGCCGAACATGTTCCCGTAAAAGTCGTTCTTGCCCGTCCCTTTCACCCAGTTGATGCGGTTCTTGGGATTCCAGTGGCCCTCCTGGTCGGTGACGATGAAGGTCCCGTCCGGATTGAGACAGACCCCGTTGGCGGCGCGGAAACCGGTGGCCAGGATGTCGGTCTTACTGCCGTCCCGGCTCACCCTGAGCAGCGTACCGTGGTGCGGGACCACCGCGGTCAGGGCATGCCGCGCCGACTTGGCGTAGTAAAAGTTGCCGTCGTCATCGGTCTGCAGGCCCATGGCGAACTCGTGGAAGTGTTCGGTGACCTGGTGGTCATTGTTGAAAACCTCCACGTAATCGGTCTCGCGATCACCGTTGTGATCGCGCAGGAGTGCGATCATGTCACGACAGCCCACGTAAATCCGGCCGTCCACGATCCGCAATCCCAGCGGCTGGAAGAGCCCCGAGCAGATTCGCTGCCATTGCAACACGCCCTCGCTCTGGTCGATGCCGTCCACGATCCACACGTCACCGTTCCAGGTGCACACCGCCGCACTCTTGCCGCCCTCGAAATAGTCAAACCCGGACGTCCGCATCCACGACTGCCAGGGATTTTCAGCCGGTGGGGGCGTGTGCAGCACGTCCACCGCGAAGGGGCCGTCATCCGCACCCCGTGCGATCCTGGTCACCAGTCTCCCCTGGAAACGCGGCTCGGGTTTCCGTCCAAAGAGTTCCTCGTCCCCCGCGCGCGCCGCCCGCACCTCAATCCCCTCACCGATCACCACCCGGTAAATCTGCGCCACCTTGCTGGCCGGGAAGACATGCTCCTTCCCGACATTGAGCCGCATGCGCAGGGCCTTCCCGCCCGGACCGATCTTCATGACCCGCACGAAGGACTGCTCTCCACCATCCCATTGGGGCACTTCCTGGATCTCCGTCTCTCCCACCGTGTAATCGATGACCGCCTCCCCACCCGCATACTGAAGCCCCCGGAACTTCACCCATTTCCCGGGCAGGGGACCGTAGGGCTTGTTATCGCGCCCCAGAATACGCGAGTCCTCGTAGCCGCCCTCCACCGGGTTGGCCCACATCGGCACGTTGGGAAAAACAAACTTCTTCTCTCCCACGATGCTGGTGTGCGAGCCGTGGGACCCATCAAAGGCGATCCCCCTCCAGTCGACAAACTTGTCCCCCGTCCACGCCGCCGCCAACCGCATCGTGTCGTGGTCGTAGAGCATCCACGCCTTGCCATTTGCCACGCCGCCCGGGCCGTCGTCCACCCGCACCGTCATGCCTTTCTGCGCGATGTTTCCGCCCTCGACCTGCATGGTCCAGAAGAGGACGTTTCCGTAGTCCTGGAGGACATACTGCGGGGCCTTCCTGGGCCCCTTGCGCTCCTCCACCGTGCTCATTCCGCGCGGCAGGCGCTCCAGGTAATCCGCGTTCACAGCGGAGAGCTGGTCTTCATTCCTCCCCTTGAGGAAGGTCTCGCGCACATAATGGATCACGTCGTACTTCTGCGCGGTGGTGTATTGCGGCTGCGGCACCATGAGCCCGTAGCCACGCTCCAAGGTCTGGAACATGCGATAGGGATCGTTCCCATTCTTGAACTGTCCCTGGTGGAACCGCAGGGCGGTCGGAAGCGATCCTTCCTTTTCAATCGTTCCATGACAGGTCACGCAAAGCTGCCCGTAGACCGCCTTGCCCCGCGCCAGGCTTTCCCCGTCCCAACCGCGCACCAGGGCGGCATGGTCGGCCCTCTCCAGCGGCTGTATCCTCGCCCTTCGCAGGCTGAAGCCCGCCCCGGCCTTCAGTTTCACCCTGCTACCGTAGCCCGGAAGGCGACCGTATTTCACTTCCGTCAACCTGCGACGTTTGGTTTCCGGTTTGGGCTCCCCACCGGGCTTCCAGTTGTAGTCCGGGGTGTTGACGGTATCCTCCCGGCCGCTTGAGAGCGACTTCACCTCCGCCAGACTGAGGGCCCGCTTCCACCAGCGCACATTGGCAATCTTCCCGTCCCAGCGACCCCCGAAATCAGCGGATCCCGCCCCGATCTTGAAGACGTGGCTGTCCACATCGGGACGCTTGAATTCCCGGTTGGCCGCCTCCAGACCGCCATCGACAAAAAGGCGGGCGGTCTTGCCGTCCATCTGCAACACCACCACGTGATCCTTGCCATCGTTGACCCTCTTGCTGCCCTCAATGTCACCGAGCCACCCCACGTCGTAGGCCAACTTCCCCTCACGCAGGAAAAGCATCTTGCCGTTCTCCACCCACTTCCCTGCCGCGGGAGCCTTGGCCACCAGTGGGCCATTCCCTCTGGTATTGAACTTCACCATCACGGTAAAATCGCGGTCAAAGCGGAAGGTTCCTTTCGAATCAGCAGCGTTGGCCACCACCGCTGCGCCGGCAACCTGTCCCACCGGGGCCGAATTCTCCAGGTCCTCCTCGCTGACCAGTTTGCCCTCGTGCCAGACCCGCACCCGCGCCGACTGTCCGATGGCATGCTCGCAGACCACTTCCACCCGTCGCTGTCCCCCCGCCGGCAGGTCCACCGCATGATCTCCAAAGACAATCACCCGGGCCTTGGAGGACTTGGTGGCATCATAATCGAGAAGCACCCGGAAGTTGGAGTAGTCCTTCCCTGACTCAAGCGTGCAGGGACCTGTCGTCTCCGGAAAGAGAGTCTCCAGGGTCTTTTCCAGAGGAAGGGAGGTCGGCGCACTGGGAATCTGGGCCCAGAGGGCCGCGGACAGCGCAAGGGTCGAAAGGGAGATCGGAAGGAGGGGCGACTGGGAATGATTCACAATTGATGGGATCTGGTTCCCCGCCCCTTAGCGGAGATCGTCCCCCCCGCCAATGCGATTTCCCGCACACCCGGATCACGTTTACGTGATCTCAACACTGATCCGCGGTTCATGGCGCCGTTCCGGCTGCTCTCACCCGCACCACATGTACCTTGTTGAGGTCATCCCTCCGTTTGCCGAGCCGGAGAAGCCCCTCCCCGCAGGTAATCCAGATCTGGTGGTCACTGATGCGGCAAACCCCGGAATTGCCCAGCGTCGCTCCTTCATCTGGCAGCAGGATCCGTTCCGTCCTGCGCATCACGCAAAGGCGCCCGGGATCAACCTGTCCGATAAAGAGCGGGGCCCGATGCCGGAAAACATGGTCATTTCCCGCTCCCCGGCGAGTATAGATCAGAAAGAGCCCTTCTCCAATCCTCGCCCAGTGCTGCTGCGTGTTGTAACTGCCCAGGGGTTCCCCGTCCTCAAAGGTCCACTCCCGGACCTGCTCGAAAACCAGTCCATCCCGGCTGCGCGTCACATAGCCACTGTGATCCGCCCGCAAGGTAAGATAGAACCACTCCCCGTGCTGGATGAGGGAGGGTTCGTAGAGCCCACGTCCCTCTGGAATATTGAGCTCCGTTCCATGTTCCACGTAGGAAATCCGTTCGCCGTCGAACCGGCACCGCACCACCACGCTCGTATAATTGAATTTCTTCGCATCCGCCATGTAGCGGACCGGCAACAGGATCTCACCATTGGGCAGGTCCACCCGTTGCGTGTTGCCCGCATTGGCCGCCGTGATGGCATGTCCCCCATGATCTTTTCCAGGCATGTCCAGAAATCGCAGAGAGCTCCAGGAGCCATCCGCGGGATTCATCACGGCATAAGACACCTTCTCCCTCCGCCGGTTCTCCTTGGTTCCTCCCTCGAAGTTGAACGTCTTGCCGGTAGCAATCACCTTCCCCGACCGGGCATGATAGGTCGGCCATAAATCACCCGCGCAAACCTCGTATCCGCCCTCTTGCCTTGTCCTCTTCAGGGACGGAATAACCTTCGGGATGCTCCAGGTCTTTCCTCCATCCCGGCTCACTGCCTGGTAGATGTCATGAAAATTGTGCACCCCTCCTCGCCCCGTCTCTGACATGGTGGTGATCCACCTCGGCCTGCTCCCCTTCCCTGCTTCGGATGCCGGCACAAAAGCCGTCCGCGCCTGCCACCAGTCCCAATCCCTGTCCCGCCCGGGGATGGTGGTCAGCGCCTCAATCTCCAACTGGACCGGCTTCACCTCCCGGGCAACAATCGTTCCTGCTGTCACTGACAGAAACAACGCCCCCGGGAGAACGGACAGCAGCAATCGAAGAGACATGGCGGAATTCTGATTACAGTAGGCACACCCCTTGGCCCACCTAAAATATTCAATCGCCTGTTCCCACCTGCAGGCATGCCGTCGGCCTCCTTGAAACATGACCCCGTTAAGGGAACCGGAAAATCACTGGTCAGGGAACCGTCTGCCGCGATCCGGCCGGGAACCCGCCGGCATCGAATCCCCGGTGGACGATTCGGATTTGACCAGGAGGATGGTATCGCGGACCCTTAACACTGAACAAACCCCATCGGATTGGTCCGACCACCCTCTTCCATGAAACCCAGGATTCTTTTTTCGGCGGGCATCCTCGCCCTCGCCTCCCTTCCTCTCCACGCCGTCCAGTACGGTCCCCAGGTCTTTGACCAGCCCGACGGCACCACCAACCTCGGTGACGGCACCACCCTTGCCAGCAGTGATGATTCCGCTGCGGTGGAGGGCGGCGCCCTGATCCTCACCAGGGACGGGACGGCCAACACCCATGCTTCACTGCGCATCCCCGCCCAGGCCGCCTCCGCCCAGGGCTGGACCGCTTCCTTTGAATTCACCCTGGCAGACCAGCCCGGAGACGACCCGGGAGAGGGCTTCTCGTTCTCCTATGGGGCAATCCCGGCCTTCAACAACGGACAGGGTGATCCCACTGAGGCGGACGCCCACGGTGCCGCCGAAGAAGGATGGGGCGCGACCACCAGCCACCTCGCCTTCGGAATCGACACGCGTGACAACGGGGCGGTCGAGCAGGGCCTCAACATCTCACGCGACGGAACCGACCTCGCCTTTGAGAATCGCACGATCCTCATCGACGGCCAGACCCTCAGCGGATCGATCTGGCTCTCCTGGCATCCCGCCAACGGCGCGAGCATGAGCGTTGACCTCGGGGAGGGGTTGTCGCCGGTCTTCACCAACGTGGCCACCCCGGGCTTCGTGGGAAACAACAGTCATGTTTTTGCCCTCAGTGCCCGGACGGCCAGCGCGACCCAGCGCCTTGAAATCGACAACCTGCAGGTCACCACCATCCCGCCCGGCTTTATCGTCCTGCCCAACCCCATTATCTCGGAATTCATGGCGGAAAACGACACCACCCTGGAAGACGAGGACTGCCGAACTTCGGACTGGCTGGAAATTTTCAATTCCACTGCCACTCCCATCAACCTCGAGGGCTGGTATCTTACCGACGACCCGGACGAGCCTGCCAAGTGGCCTCTTCCGGACCTCCCCCTCGACGCCAATGAACGCACGATCATCTTTGCCTCCAACCAGGACCGGATCGAGGGCGAGTTGCACACCGATTTCCGCCTGGACAGCGACGGGGGCTATCTGGCCCTGGTCAAACCGGATGGCCTGACCGTCGCCTCCTCCTACCTCTACCCACCCCAGATCGGGGATATCTCCTACGGGACCCTCGGCCTGGAACAGACCGAAGGATCCTTCCGCAATCCCACCCCGGGCGATCTCAATGTCGGACCCCAGGGTGACTTCCTGCTGGAAAAGGTCATCTTCTCGCAGGAGAGCCAGGTCATCACTGAACAACTGGACCTGGAACTGAGCAGCCCGCTCCCGGGAACAACCATCCGCTACACCACCAATGCCACGTCCAACAATCCCACCTGGCGGACCTATACCAATCCCATCCGCATCGACGAAACCACCCGCGTGACCGCCCGCCTTGAGCAACCGGGAAAGGAGCCCGGCCCCCTGCGTGACCGCACCTTCATCAAGCTCGCCTCCAACATGCAGAACGTGCGTTCGCCCCTGCCCCTCATCATCATCGACTCCTTCCGCCGCAACATCGATGCTGAGTCGAGTTCCAACTCGCAGAACCCCAAGCGCCCGGTCCACGGGATCTTCATCGACGTGGACCCCGCCAGCGGAGTGGCCCGACCAACCGACCTTCCCGACTTCGAGGGACGGGGCGGCATGCGCGTGCGGGGACAGACCTCGTCCGGATTCCCCAAGAAGCAGTACTCCTTCGAGACCTGGACCAGCGAAGGAGATGACAAGGACGTGAGCATC
>Ga0315327_10000728_pt1 | contig 16685 bp, 10 predicted proteins | sample M110032315metaG_FD_203460 | JGI IMG/M metagenome (GOLD analysis project Ga0315327, IMG submission 203460) | Ammonia-oxidizing marine archaeal communities from Monterey Bay, California, United States - M1 100m 32315 | ecosystem: Environmental > Aquatic > Marine > Coastal | place: USA: California... | reverse complement strand
CCTACATTCATCAACGAGGATTGATTCACCGGGATCTCAAGCCATCGAATGTGCTCATCAATACCGATGGCGTCTGCAAGCTCACTGATTTTGGAATCGTGAAGGAACTCGATCCAGAGACCGATGTACAGGTGTCGACCACATTGGTGGGTACGTGGGCCTATGCTAGTCCGGAGCAGATCTCGGGTCGGGCACTTGATCATCGCTCGGATCTGTATTCATTGGGTGTGATTCTCTACACCATGCTTACAGGGCGCCGTCCCTTTCAGGCCAAAGATATGGCGGGATATCTCGAGTTGCATCGAGATCACGAGCCCACTCAGCCGATCGACTTGGTTCCCGCAACGCCACCCCAGCTCAACGCCATCACTCTTCGGCTTCTGCAAAAGTTGCCCCGAGACCGTTTTCAGAGTGCCGCTGAGATCTTGTACCAGCTGGAACAGATCGATGAAGAGGCGGGGCCAGACTCCGCGCGAGATGCATGGGAACCTGGTTTTGTGGGGCGCGGGGCCGAGGTGGACGAGGTTCGCGCTTCGGTCGGAAGACTCACTCGATCCGAAGGCGGTGCTCTCTTGATCGAAGGCGGCGAGGGAAGCGGAAAGACCCGAATGCTGCGGGTAGCTCTTCACCATGCCCGGCTGATGGGAATCCCAGTGCATCATGCTCGACTGAGCGCGGGCTCAGGCTCCTTTCAGTCTGTTGTGGCCATAGGCCGGGAGCTCAAGGCTGCACTCGACGATGAAGTGCCCTTGGAGCTTATCGAGGGCTTGTCTGCATTTGTTCGAACGGAAGGTCAGCTCACGGGGGACGCGCGGTATCGGTTGTTCGATGCCATGCGCGATGCCCTTGGAAAGCTGCTCGAGCATGGACCCCGGATCATTGCGGTCGATGATTTTCACCATGCGCCGAGTCCTCTGGTAGAGCTCTTTGGCTACATTGTGCGGAGTCTGGTTGCTCGAGATGGCCATCCGCTGTTGTTGCTGCTGGCTGGACGCTCCGATCAGGCATGTCGCTCGATGGATGATGTGAGAGATGGCACATCGCTCTCGGTACATCCAACCAATGTGAAGCTTGAGCCCTTTGATCGGGCGGAAGTGGAGCAGGTGGTTTCGGCCTTGTTGGGCTCCGGAAGGGCTGCATCTGGTTTGGCTGAGACGCTCCACTCGGAGACGGAAGGAAACCCATTCTTTGTGTCCGAATTTCTTCGGTACTTGATTCAGCAAGGAGTCATCGCAGAGAAGGAGGGCGGCGGCTACTTGTTGACCGTTAATGCTCTGGACCTCGCTGGTGGCGAGCTCTCCATCCCCCCCGGCGTTCGGGCGATGATCCGAAATCGCCTGGAGCCGCTCTCAGAAATTCAACGCGAGGTGGTCGACGCTCTTAGTGTTGCTGGGCGCGAGACAGACCTTGATGTACTGCTCGATGTGCTCGATCTCGCCGAAGAACCCGCGCTCGATGCGATCGATGCCTTGGTGGAGTCTGGGCTGGGTGCAGAGCGCCGAATCGCTGAACAAGTTCTTGTGGACTTTACCCATCGAAAAGTGGGTGACGTCGCATATCAAGACCTCGCACCAGATTGGCGAGCCCGGCAACACCGAAGGCTGGCGGTGGCCCTGGAGATGCAGCACGCGGACAACCCGGTCATCTCAGAGATTATTGGCGAGCACTACCTGCGTGCGGGAGAGCGAGGGAAAGCCTATCGCTACCTGGCGCGCACATCGCACCGCTTGTGGCAGCGCTCCTTGACTGCTGAGGCTTGGAAGGTGTCGGAGCGCGCTGTGGCTCTGGCAGAATCCGCTTCTGGGGACTTGCCGGAGAGTGAGTTTGATCTTGCTCGCCTGTCGCTGCTTGAGGTTCGCTCCTACGTGACCTACAACCGGGGCTCGTGGGAACTGGCAGAGAGTGTGATGGCTTCTCTGCACTCCATCGCCAAGAAGCTTGGCCGAGGTGCGCTCGCAGCCGAGACGGCCCTGAACCGCGGTGTTGCTCTGAAGCGCTTGGGTCGGGGTGAGGCGGGTCGAGTCATGATCGAAGATGTGATGGCTGCTGCCCGGGCTCAAGGAGATAGGCGGATGGTCATAGAAGGCCTGCGCCGGCAGGCCTTGTTTGCTTGGGAGCGCGGAGATCTCGACACCTGTGAGAAGCTAAGCAGCCAAGGTCTGTTGTCTGCGGAAGGTGAAGACCTTGAGAGCAGTAGGGCCGGGTTGTTGATCGTCATGACTGCTGTACAGGCTGAACGGGGCGAATACTCTGCTGCCATCAGTGGCTTGGTAGAGGCTGAGGCCATCTTTGGTCATCAGCGGAACAAGCGCTCACACTGCATCGCTCTGTGCAACCTTGGCGAATTGCTGTTGGTGCAGGGAAAATATGCAGATGCTTTTGAGCGTGCGAATGCGGCTCTTGAAGTGGGTACGGATGTGGACTTTCATGCAGGCATCGCCTGTGCTCTGAGGGTGTTGGCCATGGGCCAACTGGATGCTGGGGCCATTGACGAAGCGGGGAATTCGCTCACACGAGCACTCGCCTACGCAGAGTCTGATGCTGGAATCGATCGGGTCGCGACTCGCCTTCTGTGTGGCCGTCTGGCTATGAGAATGGGCGATCCTGAAGGCAGCAAGGTGCACTTGGCCGCGGGCTTGAAGGCCGCTGAAGATGGAGACCCTGAATCATACACGGCACTCTTGATTGCAATGCGTGGACGGGCGTGCATTATTTCGGGTGAGGATGATGAGGGCCGCGCATACCTGACTGAGGCCGGGTTGGCTCTTGATGGTCTGGCGCTGCCAAGACGTACACAGGTGTTGGGTGTCCTGGCCTTGGGCTACCAGGCCTTGGAGGATCAAGAGAAGGCCCTGGGTTTCGCACGCCAAGCAGCGAAACATGCGGGGGGCCGCGGGTTTCGGTTGTGGAGTCTTGTTTCGCGCTCCATCGTGGCTGTGCTGGCCGAGGCGAACGAGGCCAAGTCGGCTCGAGATGAGGCAACCGCCATCGCCGAAGAACTTTGTACGGCGATGCCGCCTGACCTGCGGGAGTATTTTCAGGAACGGCCTCGGATTCGCGCCTTGCTTCACCCTTTAGAGGAGAGTGACCTGGAGCAAGACTTGGACATCGGAGATCCAGAGTGAAGGGCCGCAGCGGTGAGAACGATTGTCCCCAGGTAATCGGACCGTGGACCCCCCTGCGGCTGATTGGATCGGGCGCTGTAGCATCGGTGTATCTGTGTGAGGATGCTGCAGGAACCCGAGCGGCAGTGAAGTGGCTCAATCATGCTCACGGACCTCTTGTTGGGAGATTTCAGCGTGAGATTCAGAGCCTTCGTAAACTCGAACATCCCGGAGTGACCCGTTTCGTGGATGCCGGTGAGATGGAAGGACGCCCTTATCTGGCCATGGAGCATATCTCTGGGTCCGATCTCCGTCTGTACACCACGAAGCTTCATCAACGCCCGAGTGCGGAGCGCTATGGGCGGTGTCGAGCCATCGGCCGGACTCTTGCAGACGCCTTGGAGTACATACATAAATTTGGTCTTGTCCATCGGGATGTAAAGCCGAGCAATGTACTGATCTCTGACGAAGACCGGATTGTCTTGGGAGATTTTGGTGTTGTGAAAGACCCAGATGCCATGGAGAAAACAGCCATGGGCGTGGTGGTGGGCACGCTCGCATATGCTGCACCTGAGCAGATTCAGGCGGACGGTGTGGATGCCCGAACGGACATCTTTGGGTTGGGCGCTACCCTCTATTATTTGCTCACACAACGGCGTCCTTTTCAGGGTCTCGATCGAGACTTGAGCGCCCTGCCGATGCCTCCTTCCCGTATCGATCCGGGGATTCCGGCCGATCTGGAAGGGGCGGTGATGCGCATGCTTGCTGCGGATCCGAATCATCGTCCAAGGGACGCGGCCAGCGTTCGTGCCCTGCTTTCCTCGGAGGCTTCCGGTGGGGCAGTGTTGGCTGGAACTAGACCTACGGTCCAGTTGGTGGCCGAGTGTCTGGATCGTGCAAGTGAGGGAGAGACGTTGTTTGTTCGACCGACTGGACCTGCGGGCACCCGAAAGGCCTGGGTCGGTGATCTGTTGCGGCAAGGTGCTCAGCGTCGAGGCATACCGGTCATCGAGGTACTGGAGTGGGGTGCGTGGGAGGTGGTTCGCGGACGCCTGAATGCAGGTGAAGCGCTGCTTGTGATCTCTCCCCACGAACTCGATGTACCCGACCATGTGTCTCGCGTTGAGATTCCGTTGAAGCCCTTGGATCTGGCGGATGTTCGGCGTTCGCTGGTCTCCATGGCACCCGAGGAGCCAGACCCTGCTCTTACAGCTGTCACCCTACACGAGTGGACGGGGGGGCTGCCCCGCTTGTTGGCGGCTGTGCTCGAGGACTGTGTCGAGGATGGCTGCTTGAAGCTTCCAGATATTTCGGCACCCAATGCTCATGTGGATCATTTCTTTGATGGGCTTGATATGGATGCGATGGAGGTGGTCGGGGCCATCGCTCTGTCACCAGGACCGGTCGATGTGGGCACCATTGAGGCGGTCACTCAAGTACCCGCCGATGAGGTCGTTCAGGACTTGGTCGCCAAGGGGCTGATCGTGGACTTGGAAGGTCGTTTTAGGCTCATGGGAACCATGTTCGCTCCTGCGGCGGAGCGCCATATGGTTGACCCAGAGGGTCTGCGAGAGCGAATAGAGTCTGTTGCTCTCGATATGGGCCGGCACTCAGCGGAAGACGGCGCCCCTCGGTGGATCATCGATGAAATACGGAAGGGAATCATCAAGGCTGAAGAGTCGTTGGTGGGCGGAGGGTTGGCCCAGGGCCTCGCAGCCATCCGTCGGGCGGTGGATCTGTCGAGCGCGCTTTCAGATCGAAGCATCAAAGCGGAAGCGACCATTGCACTGGCCAATGTGCTCATTCGTGTGGGTTTACTGGATGAGGCGGCCCGACGACTGTCGGATGCTACGGCCCTGGCTCATGCTGAAGGACGAGAAGATTTGCGGCGTTTCTGCCATGGCCTCAGGGCATGGGTATCGCTGGACCAACAGCCACGATCACGGGCTGCTGCTGCGAGTGCTGTGGACCGAATTTTACCCATGTTGGTTGGTGTAGAGACGCGTGAGCCACTGCCGGAGGATGCTTTGCTGTACGCGGTGTGGTCACGGTCCAGCGCAGTCCTGGGCGACAAGACGACGCACTTGCGTACAAAGGCCATGGCCTTGGAAATTGCAGGACAAGTTGAGATGCCGTTGTCTCTGGGGGTTCGCCTCCAGATAGCCCGGGGTGCAATGGTGTTTCGTGACCGAGACGAGGCGAGAGAGCTGGTGAGGCCGGTGATTTCTCAGCGTGAGAATTACCCCCTGCTGGGCTGGGAGGCAGCCCGCATGATGGCCATCATTGAGGGGAGCGTTCCTCCATCCCCAGGTGCTTTGAGTGAAGGGTTGAGCCCCATGGTTGCGGATGCTCTCATTGGGCGTCCGATCTAAAGACTCAGTCGCGGCGAATCAAGAGACCCAAGCCACAAGCGATGAGCCACCATGCTCCAGTGACGGGACCGGGTACGGAGCTGCATCCTTGTTTGGGTGTCAAGTCAGCGGGTGTATAGTCGTCACCGAACGAGCGTTGTTGGTCGGGAAAAGCCTCATCCTCACCGGGATCAGAGTCGGCGTCGGCATCGGCATCGGCATCGGCATCGGCATCGGTATCCGAGTCTGCATCTGCATCTGCATCTGCATCTGCATCTGCATCCGAGTCTGCATCTGCGTCGGAGTCACCACCGTAGACAACATCGAAGTCTACATAGTCATCGATCCATCCCGTGTAGGAGTCGACGCGCATGGCACCATTTCCACCGCCTTCACAGGTGTCACCACCACTGCCACCAGTTGCAAAACCAAAGCTGTTCACTCCCACCAGTTCATAGCCACCGGCCACGGGGGACAGGGCGGCACCACCGGAGTCACCGTTGCAAATGTTTTGATCGTCGGGGTCCATTCCATAGACAATGTGGGCGGAATAATCCTGGATTGGGATGCGGGCGTATCGCTTGGTGCCGCTGTCCTCGCGCCCAGTGCCAGTGATTCCGAAGCCAACATAGGTCAGTTCATCCCCAATCCAGGATGTGTTTAGACTGTCCTCGTTTAAGGGCATTGGTGTGACGTCAGTGATCGACGTGCCGAGCTCGATCAATGCGATGTCATGAGCAATGGTGCCGCCATCTGTGCCAGAGTAGCCGGGGTGAATGTACCAGTCCCGAACCCAGACCCACCGGTCGGTTCCCGCAGTCGTGGCTGCGTTGTACCCAAACATGATGTTGATCGTCCACGAATCGTCCGCATCTTCCACGCAGTGTGCAGCCGTAAGCACCCACTTTGGGGCGATTAGGGTGCCGGAGCACACTCCACCCCAGCCACTCGAATTGTAGGCCTGGATAAAAATGACGGCAGGAAAGTCCGTGGTGGTGATTCCGTCAACCACAGGCGGCGGCGGTGGGTCGGCTTTCGCGGGCATGCTCCACACAAGCATGGTCATCAGCGAAACGAGAATTGATGTGTGGCGCATCCGATCTCCCATGGACGACTGTATCGTAGCCTCACTTTTGGATGAAATTTGTCTCGAAAAGGTGAATCCTCCAAGGTCCGGTTTCTATCCAGATCATTTGAACACTTGTTAGGCTCCTTTGAGTCGAGGAGGCGAAATGCGTGGACGATGGATGATGTTGGTGATGTTCCTGTCGGCCTGTTCCGAAGATCCGGTGCACAAAGGCAAGGTGACCGATCGGTGGGGCAAGCCAATTGCGGGTGTAACCATTGGCTTTAGTGGCTCAGCCAAGCAATTGGTTAGCGGCGCTGATGGAGGTTTTAGTATTCCGGTTCAGGCTGGTGAAATTAAGATTCGTGCCGGCAAGCCTGGTTTCATCAAGAAGTCTCTAAAGCTGGCAGCACATACGGGTGATGACAACCCAAATCCAGTTCTCTTCGCCCTGTATCCAGACCCGGAGCATTCCGGCTTTTATGCCGTAGGCAATATGAATTACAGCGAATTGAACTCGACCCAGATCAAGACCATGGGCACGGATATTCGTGCGTTCAATGGCCTCCCTGATGTGGGAAAGGTCCGAGTAAAGAGCACAAAGCCAGCGGAGTTTGTCTTTTCATCAGAAGCTCGCCGAAGCGAATTGAAGCAGCTTGGTTTGCAGCTTCATCGGTTGAAATTTTTGGAAACGGATAGTCTGCCTGGGGTCTTGGGTGAGACCGAAGTCACCCTGAATATGTGGGTATCAGATACCTCCATTCCATTTGATCTCACAGGGATGGAGACGGACGATGACTACACGATCAAGACCCGAAGTAAGCTAGAGCCTGGCATGTATGCATTTCACACTCAGGGGATCCTGTCGTCCAAAGACCCCAAGGCCTTAGACAAGTTGCCCAAGGAAATGCGGGTCGCCTTCCCGTTCGAGGTGCGGTGAGAATCCCGCGGAGCGGTTACGTCCAAGTTGGAGGTGATCATGCGTGCTGGCGAAGTAGAATCTCTATTGGCCCTCGCCCCGGCTGACCGATTGGAGCCCTTGACTGAACTGGCGCGCAGCGCAGTGGACAATGGTGCGGATGAGCCTGGGAGAGGGAAGATTGTGAGCGCTTTGGTGGCTGTGCTCGAGTCGGGTGCAGGCAACTCATTGGCGCGAATGGCGGCCGGTGAGATCTTGGGCGCTTTGGGAGATCCCAGGCTTCGGGCCCCATCCGATGCAGACTACTGGGCGGAGTTTGATGTAGATGGACATCGCATCGCAGTGGGCAAGAACCTTGTGAGTGTCCAGGAAGTGGCCGGCTTCTTCGATGGTGATGGCTATGATAACGATGAGTACTGGACTGAGGCCGGGAAACACTGGCGTGACACCCGGCGAACCCTGTGGCCGGACTTGGCAGCTGAGACCGATTCGGCACCACTGGTCATTCTGAACCAGCCAGCAATTGGCGTGACTTGGTTCGAGGCCTCTGCATATGCGAGGGCCCATGGTGCCCGCTTGCTCACCCTAGATGAGCGACTCTATGTGATGCGCGGGGATGCAAACCGGCCCTATCCATGGGGCCAACCATTTGGACACTGCAACTCCAACACTTCAGAAGAGAGCCTGGGCAAGCCCACGGCACTCGGCTTGTTCCCTGGTGACTGCACCCCAGAGGGTGTGTATGACTTGGCAGGAAACGTCGCTGAATGGACTGTGGATGAGGCCGATGATGAGGTCGTCATCCACCCTGGCTCGTGGAACCAGCCATCTATGAGCGCATGGGCAAAGGCTCGGGCACTGGTGCCGCGGAAGACCCGCTCCGCAGACCTTGGGTTTCGGCTCGCCCGGGACATTTGAGGCTCAGCTGGACTGATCGAAATAGTCGCCCAAGATCACAGCCGCCGCTGCTTGGTCGATGATTCCTTTGCGTTGGTGTCCGTCGTAGCCCGCAGCCCGCAGGCGCTCTTCTGCGACTACCGTAGAATAGCGTTCATCTTGGTAATGAACGGGAAGTCCTGTTGCGGTACCGAGGGCATCCCCTACCTGTCGAGCGAGTCGAGCAGAACGGCCTTCAGTCCCATCCAATTCAAAGGGAAGCCCCACGACCACCAACTCTACGGATAGCTCGGTTATCAGGTGGACCAGTCGAGCCACATCCTGCTTGACCCCCTTGCGGCTCAGGGTGCTGTGTGGGGTGGCCAGGCGTGCATCTGTGGATGCCCGGGCGATTCCGATGGTCTTGGTGCCGACGTCTAGTGCGATGATGCATCCCATCACCGGTGGAGATACCGGTTGAAGGGAGTGGGGTCAAGAAATGTCTGAGCGTGTAGTGATTCTATCGACGGGTGAGGAGCTTCTCACGGGTGAGACTGTGGACACCAACAGTGCGTGGTTGGCGTCTTCTTTGTGGGATTTGGGGGTTCAGGTTCGGTCTATGTTGACGGCTGGTGACGATCTGCCAGGCCTCGTGCGTGCGGTTGGATCTGCATGTGATCAAGGGAGTGTGGTGATCTGCACAGGTGGCCTGGGTCCTACCGAAGACGATCGCACCGCGGAAGCAGTCGCGGCATGGGCGGGGGTTGAGTCGTCTGAGTCGAGTGAGGCCTTGTCTCAGATAGAGCGCCGTTATCGGACCCTGGGCCGGGAAGTATCCACGGCCAATCGAAAGCAAGCGATGCTTCCGGGTGGCGCCACAGTACTGGAGAACCGGTGGGGAACGGCCCCTGGATTCTCAGTCCAACACCAAGGAAGTACGATCTTCTGTCTTCCGGGTGTCCCGGTGGAGATGCGAAATATGTTCCAAGCCCATATTGCTGCCGCTCTCTCAACCCGCGAGTCTCCGACACTCGTGCGGATGCGTACCTTTGGTGTCGCTGAGAGTCGGCTTCAAGCGATGATGGATGGTGTGGATCTGGATGGTGCCGACCTGGGGTTTCGGGCCCACATTCCAGAGGTTCAGGTCAAGCTGCGGTTTCCAACAGGAACCACCGAAGCTGACCGACATGCCGTGGTTCGCCGTGTGTCGGATGTCCTTGGCGAAGCCTTGTATTCTGTGGATGGTGGGGACTTGGCGGAGAGTGTGATTGAGGCGCTGTCGCAGGAGGGTGAGACCTTGTCTCTTGCGGAGAGTTGTACTGCCGGAATGACTTCGTCGTGGTTGGCAGAGGTACCCGGAGCTTCGGCCGTGTTGATGGAGGGTGTGGTTGCCTACTCCAACGAGTCTAAAGTGCGAAGTGTGGGGGTGGATGCGGAAATTATCTCGGACAACGGTGCCGTGAGCAAACCGGTGGCCATGGCGCTGGCCGAAGGCATTCGGACCAAAGCAAACACCACCTGGGGCATTGGCATTACAGGAATCGCGGGTCCTGGGGGCGGCTCTGAGGCCAAGCCAGTCGGAACTGTCCATCTTGCTGTGTCGGGACCATCGGGTACCCGACATCAGACCGCGGTGATCCCTGGAGACCGAAACCAGGTGCGCATCCGTGCGGCGGGGGCTGCATTGGCACTCCTGCTTCGCTGCAGGGGCTAATCACTTCTGCCCGAAGGCCCTGCGCAGTCGACTCAGCGTGGGTTCGTCTATGGCCAAGATGGTGTCTCCACCTTGTCGCTTGACCCAAAAGTAGATCGTCCCCTCATCATCCTTGAAGTGTCGCCCGACAAAGATTGCTTCGTTGCTACCGTCGGCGAGCTGAACCTCGAAGACCATGCGAGGGCGAATCAGGCCAGCCCTTCTGTCGTTCAGTCCCTGAACCTCTTGACTGGCCCGGGGGCTCGCCAGGGTTCGAAGTGCGAATTGAACGTCAGCCACATCGGAAATCAGCCCGCGAGGACTGGAGATGACCCACACACCGCTGTCCTCATTTTTGCTGATCTCCACCTTTGTGCGTCGCTGGTAGAAGATCAGCTTGGCAATTTCAGACTCTGCAACCGTGAACATCTGTAGGTTCGATACGGGTGCAGTGGCTCCGAGAAAAGGTGCCAAATTGGCTCTTGGAACGGCGTATACTCCTTCTCTTCCAGCAACCCGAACAAAGGCGACACCTTCCGCCTCTCGGCGTCCAACAGCCAAGGTCATCTCATCGCCATCCTTATCCATGATGGTGATGTTCGCCGCCGGTGGAGAGAAGCCGCCATCAAAGTCGTCGGACAGGATGTTCGCAGCGCGCATCTGACCCAAGCGTTCGATTGTTTTTGCCCGTGCCGCGGCAGGGATGTCCAGGCCTGGAGAGGGATCGAAGCCCCAAGGCCCATCACCCGTTTCCCCTTCAGTGGCTTCTCGGACCATGTGAATGATGGTGCCGTCCCACGGTTCGATGCGGAGGCCTTGGATGTCGGGCTCGCTCTTGTCGATCACCACTCGGTTGCGCCAGTCGCCCGGGATGCGATCGAAGCGCTGGCGGCCGCCCACTCGGGCCCGAACGATCGCGTCTTCCCCGCTGACGCGCACAAAGCTTGAGCCTCCGGGGCCGTCCTTTCCGATGGTAAATGAGGAGACTGGCTGATCGCCATCGACCCACAATTCCACCACTACGCCTTCGGAGGCATCGAGGGCGTAATCCTTAATGTTTCCAGAATCGACGGTGACGTCGGCCAGGATCGGGCGCCGGAATGCGGCCAGTAGGTGGGCAACTCTGGCACGGTCTGCCCCGTGCTCGATGGGAGATGTAACGGCCCACTCATCGGTCAAAGGGTCTCGCTCGAGTACCGTTTTTACTGTGGCTTTGGTGATTTCTACCCGGGAGACATGGTCTGGGTTCAGGCTGGCCACAATAGATGCCTCGGCTGTGCTGCCGGGTCCAAGGGGTCGGTCAAGAAACGCACACAAGATCAATACGATGGTGATGGCGCCCAGGATCGATGACTTGGCTGTGAGGGAGGGGGCGGAGGAGTTCATGAATCACCTCCCTTCTTCGGGGCCTTTCGCTTGGTTTTTTTCTGGGCTGGTTTTGTAGCGGATTTTTTTACCGCAGTCGCCTTTTTCGAGGCGGGCTTTGCCTTGCTGCGGGCAGGTCGCTTGGCGGGTACATCGGCTTTGGTGTCATCCTCGTCATCCGGCAGTGGCTTGGCAATGGCTGCGAGGACCCGAAGCTGTTGTGCGCCGGGTTCTTCAGTGTCCGAGTCTTGCTCTTGCTCTTGCTCTTGCTCTTGCTCTTGCTCCGGTTCTGGCATTGGTTCTTGCACGGTGGGTGCGGTGGACTGCGCGTGTTGTTCTTCAATGATCTTGCGCGCTGTTTTGGCCAGCAAGATGGATTCGTCCATTTGTTCCTGGGAGATGCCCTCATCTTCCGTTGTGGTTTCAATGATCTCATCGGCCAGCGACCAGCCTTTTGGAAGAGGCTCCGGCTCCGGTTCTGGCTCTGGTTCCGGTTCTGGCTCTGGCTCCGGCTCTGGCTCTGGCTCCGGCTCTGGTTTTGTTGCAGCAGGTTGGGGCAATGCAGGCGCCTGGTTTTCCTCAAAGGGACGGCGCTTCCGTTTTTCGACCATCTCCATGACTTTCGCTGAAGGGGTCCGAATCTTTGGAGCTGGGCGTCGGAAGGCGCGGCGGGCGAGACCAAACATTAGAATCAGAAGTGCCCCACCAAACATATTGACCAGTCGAATGATGGTGGACTGGTCATCGGACAAGGGGCTGAGGGGTGGCGGAGCCACATTCTTTGAGCGGATTGCGATGAGGGAATTGTCCTGCACCATCCAGTCGGCCAGGTTGATCATCAGGGGAACGTTGTTGGCCACGAAGTCCGAGGAGCCGCTGACAACAAGGCGTGCTGGATCGCTCTCGCGGCGATGGGCAGTGGGGTCATCTTCCGAGGTGTCGATGCCTGGCCGGTCGGGTACCGGGATGCCCTTGTCTGCAAAGTGGCTGTTGAATGTGCCGACCATGGCTACCAACATCGGCCATGTTCCGCCGGCTTCTTCGCCTTCGAATTCTTGTACGAATGCATTGGGGGCAACGGTGGGTATATCGACCAGTCGAGTGGCGGAGTTCGAGGCTCGCGCCAATACGGTTGTGCTTGTTTCATCGGACGGCAACACCTCGATGGTGCTTGCGTAGGGAAACAGTAGAGTGTGTTGTGGCCCAACAATTGGGTGGTTGTTCGCCAGATCCGAGACCCTGGGAATTAGGGCAAAGTTGACGGGCATCTGGAGTACGTAGCGCCCTTGTCGCACGGGCATACGTACCACACCATTCTGCTTGCGATCGATGATAGTGTCGCGATTGACCCGCACACCCATCTGTTCCATCCATTCGTCGAGGCCGTGCTGGATATTCCTGGGTTTTCCGGTCTTCATGTCACCGCGCACATTGGAGATGAACAGGCCCAGGCTGCCTCCCCGCATCAAGAACTGGTCGAGATGGTAGATTGCTCGGTCAGACAGTTTTTGTTGTGGGCCTACAACCCAAAGTGCATCGATCTCATCGGGAACTCCGCTGGAATCACCAATGCTGACCGGCACAAAAGAGTATCGCTCAAGGAGATTGTTCCCAAGAGTTTGTAGTGGTCCACGAGATGTGCCGAGATTGGGCTCACCGTTGGCTGTTGTGTAGCCAATGACCTTGCGGGGTTCATCCGAGGTCAGTGCTTTTATGGCTTTCGCAAGATCGTACTCGAGGGTCTCGAGCTGGGTGATCGCTGGCAGCGCAGCCTGTCGATCACCGTACACCAAGGCCACACCCATCATGACTTTTCGCAGCTCACTGATACTGTCGGTTCGATATCGGTAGTCGATGGGTTCGATACCAAACTGCCGTGCAGCAGCGATGGATTCGGGGGCTCCGGTGGGATCAATGAGCTCTACCCGGAGCCATCCATGGCTGTATGCCGCCAGCTCGCTGACGGTGTCCACGACCATCTGTTCGTGGTTGTTGTAGGGCGCCTGTAGCCCGCTGGTGAAGTACACCTTCACAACCAAGGGCTTGTCCAGGGTGTCCACCAGCGCTCGGGTGGCTGGGGTCAAGCTATGGACATTGTTCTGCGTCAGGTCAATTCGGAAGAACCGGTGACTGGACCATACATTGACTGCGGCGATGCAGAGCACCACGAGAACCAGCTGCAGCCGGGCGTTGAACAGTAGGTGGTCGCGCACACTTCTCATAGGAGTCGCCTCCGCTCCAAGCCAAATACGGCAAGGTGCAGGAAGAAGCCGACTGCAGAAGCATAGAAAATCAGGTCGCGGCTATCGACGACGCCCCGTGCAAGGTTGTTGAAGTGCGCTTCAAAAGAGAGAAACTGAACCAGCGGCAGAATGGATGCGGGTACTTGCGTCAAGGCGAATCCACTCGCAAAAGGAATGGTGGAGATGCAGATGGTGAGCAAGAAGGCAACGATTTGGTTCTTGGTACCAACGCTCGCCGCAGTGCCGATGGCAGTGAAGGTTGCGCTCAAGCCGATCAGTCCGATGTAGCCGCCCACCACAGGCCCCAAGTCTACGTTCGACAACATCATCAGCGTGAAGGGGTAGGTAAGGGTCAAGGCGGTGGCTACGCTCACCAGTGTAAAAGCTGCCAAGAACTTGCCGAGCACGATGGCGGATTCACTCACGGGCAAGGTGACCAACAGCTCAATGCTTCCAGTGCGGTGCTCTTCTGCGAACAGGCGCATGGTGACGGCGGGAATGAGCAACATCATGAAGATGCTGGCCCAGAAAAACACCGGCCGCATGGTTGCGATGCCACCACCGAGAAGGTCCTGGAAGTACAAGGAAAACCCTCCCACCAGGCCCAAGAAGACTGGAATGAGGATGTACGCGAGCGGAGAGTCGAAGTAGCTCGACAACTCTCGGCGATAGATGGCACTCACGTGTGTCAGCACAGCGGTATTCCCTTGGCTCGTCAAGTCGGGTAAGCGTAGCTTCTCGCTCCCCCGTGCGCACGCGTCTGACTAGCTTGAAGCGGCTTTGGGAATGATTGGAGCTACTTCGCGCTTGAAGCGGCTTTGGGAATGATTGGAGCTACTTCGCGGCGTGCCCACCCTTGCATCTCCTCTAGCGAGGCAACCTTGGAGGGACGTGGCCTCAGGGTGAGCTGGGCGGTCTCGACAAAGCCGGCGAGGGTTCGGAACATATGAGACGTATCGATCCAGCAGGCCCGCATACAGCCTTCACAGCCACCAGCCTCGAGCATTCTTGCGCGCTCATAGAGGGTGGAGTGAAAGTAATCCTCGAAGTTGTCGTCGAGAAAATGCATGTGTTCTTGTACGGTTCGGTGGCAGATGGTGAACTGTCCGTTCGGAGCCACAGAGAAGTACAGGCGCCCAGCATCGCATCCTTCGGAAGGGAATCGTCCACTCTTGAGGAAGGTGCGGCTGGCTTCCAGGTATGGGCTGGAATTCAGGATCGGCCAGCCATCTTTCTTCATTGCGATGAGTTCGTCGTAGGCCTTGTCTACTCTGGCGCGCACTGTCATTGCTGTGTCGCCAGTGTGCAGGCCCATCTCAGGCCGGTATCGAATGAAGCGTGCTTCCCAGTTTTGGACACCACCTTTTGCGTCATCGAGCAATTCGATGGGCAAGAAGCTGATGGCAAAGCCCACATCCCGAGCAAAGCGCACCAAGTCTGGCAACTCTTCCAGGTTGAGATTGCTGACCACACAATTGATGGTTGGCAGGGCTCCAGCTGTGCCAGCAAGTCGATTTCCGATGTGAGCGATGGTGCTGACCGCCTCATCCCAAGAACCCTCGTGCTCGCAGATGTAGTCAAAGCGTTTGGGGTACAGCGAATCAAGGGAGATGGAGAAGTTCTTCACGCCATAATCGATGGCTTTGTCGATGCGGTTGCGCCCCACGCCGATACCATTGGTCAACAGGCGGGTATTGATGCCTTGGTCTACAAAGCACTTGGCGGCCTCTTCGACATCGTCGTGGGCGAAGGGCTCCCCTCCGCCGATGGAGCATTGCACAACGCCAAGACGGCGCATCCGTGCCGCGACCAAGCCGATTTCTTCGAGGCTCAGCTCTTCCTTTTTATTTCCGTATCGCCAGATTCCACACATCTTGCAGGTCAAATTACAGCGGTGTGTGATTCCGAAATGGGCATACACAGGTACCCGTCGGGTGAGGGCGCCCAATGCGATTCGTTTGTAGTTTTCGGCGGTCAGTGAAATGTTCATGATGTGGCCTGGTGATTCAACTTACCCTGGAATTGGCTGAAACATCCAACATTGCTGCACGAACCGCCTCGATTAGGTGGCGAACGTCCCGTTCCTTGAGATTCGGGTGCACCGGAATGTGCAGCAATTCTGCCATGGCACGTGTGGCATTTGGGCAGGGTCGGCGGTGTGCTTGGAACAACTCATGGTCGCTCAGATCGCTCATGTATCCGGTGGTGGTGTCGACTCCCCGAGAACGAAGGGCTGCGTTGAGTCCGTCTCGATCGGAGCAGTGGACAACGAAGCTCATATAGATGGCTTCTGCTCCCTCCGGATAGGCGGGTACCCCGAGTTCAGGTACATGAGCCAGCCCCTCATCGAGGGCCCGCCCGTTGCGGACGCGCGCTCCGTTTAGTGATTCGATTCGCTTTAGCTGTTTAAGTCCGACGGCAGCTTGAATACCCCTGGAGCGCGCGTGATCCCGGTAGGAACTGGGAAGCTCGTCGTAGGTGCGCTCCGCCTCGCCGAAGCGCTCGTGGATTGGATCCTTGCCCATGGCGTTGCCCATCACGATTGCAGGATGCACGGTCCACCAGTACAGCCATGGGTGTGTGGCCAAGTACATGGCACACCCGGTGAATGCTTCTTTGGCCGCCTTCATCGAGGATGCAGGTCCGCTGTGTTCGATGGTTGCGCGGATGCGCTCGGCCACCCGATCGTTGTCGGTGGTAACCATGGCTCCGGACAGGGTCGTGATGTTCTTTGTGAGCCCAAATGTGTAGTAGGCGTGGTCTCCGATGGATCCTACGCGGCGTCCTTTGTACCGGGCACCAGTGGATTGGGCGCAGTCTTCGATGACTTCGATGTTGTGGGCGCCGGCGATTTCGTTGATGGCATCCATGTCGCAAGGGGTGCCGAACAAGTGCGTTGGGATAACGGCCCGGGTTCGTTCGGTGATGGCCGCCTTGAATTCGCTTGGGTCGAGCACATGGGTGTTCAGTCCGATGTCGACGAAGACAGGCTTGGCGCCCAGCAGCTCGATCATCGCGGGTATGGCGAAATAGGTAAGTCCTGGAACGATGACCTCATCGCCCTCGCC
>Ga0315327_10000724_pt1 | contig 16706 bp, 26 predicted proteins | sample M110032315metaG_FD_203460 | JGI IMG/M metagenome (GOLD analysis project Ga0315327, IMG submission 203460) | Ammonia-oxidizing marine archaeal communities from Monterey Bay, California, United States - M1 100m 32315 | ecosystem: Environmental > Aquatic > Marine > Coastal | place: USA: California... | reverse complement strand
ACAAATTTATTTAAAAAACCCCTTTACAAAGACCCTCATTATAGTGTATAATGGTACTATAAATGAGAAAAAGTATGATGACATTTGAAGAATATTGCGCTCATATGTACGGTGAGAACTGTCATGAGAGACGACAACATGGTCAAGACACATATGAATCAGTCGATGAATATGTCAATCACGGAGAAAATCTTAGATTTTTACAGACCGAATTCACTAAACACCTTATAGAACCTAGAGATTTTATTGCTTAAAAGCTTGACAACGACCCCTGTTTTATGGTAAGCTATTAACGTAATGGGGGATTATTAATTATGAATGTGAAAAGAATATTTATCGACATGGACGGAGTCCTCGCCGATTTTAACACTGGGGTTGAGACCTTAACAGGAGACCCTTTTCCTAACAACGAAGTTGGAAGAAACGACTACGATGAGAGGAAAGAAGAACTCACCAACAAAAGACTATTCAGAAACTTACCACCTATGGACGATATGCACGACTTAGTTGCATATGTTAGACACACAAGATTGCCTTGGGAAATACTAACAGCCGCAGGGGTTATTAACAGAGAATTGGTAGTGTTTGATAAGAACGAATGGATTAAGGAATACGTTAGTCCTTCTGTTGTTGTCACTTGCACAATGACTGGTAGTCAAAAAGGTATGTTTGCATTTGAGGGAAGTGTCCTCATTGACGACAGACCTAAGAACATAGAGGCGTGGGAAGCGAACGGTGGAACAGGAATACTCCACACTAGTGCTGCCACTACTATAAAAGAATTAAAGAAACTAAGAAACGGATTTACCGTAGTTTCTTAACAGACTTCAACAATTAAGTTGAATACAAAAGGTGGACTTGGGAAAGTACCATCGCTTATATAGGAGAATATATAATGGCTTTATCCAAAACGCAAAAAGTGTTAAACCTACTTTCAAAAGGTAAAAACGTAGCATGGTCTACTTTGAGAAATCGTTTCGATTTAACTTCACCAGCAAGAACTATTGGTAAGTTACAGTCTCAAGGTCATGTCATCTACACGAATGTGACTCCAGCAGGAACTTTCTATAGAATAGGAAGTCCTTCAGCTGCAATCTTGGCCGCAGGTCAAGCCGCAGTAAATGGTGGGTCATTATTCACTTATGACAGCTAAGAGAACTTTTTAGTTGACTAAATAATAGACACCCTTCGGGGTGTCTATTTGTAAGAGGAATATTATGAAATCACGACTTAGAAAGATTTGGAACAATATCAAATATTGGTTTAGACCTGAATATAAAATAACAGTTTTCAGAACACAAGACCTAACAGGGAATGTGTTTAAGGACGAATACGTCTCAAAGAAACTCCTCATTCAGAAAGAAAAACACCTTAAATTTTTAGATACAGATAAGAAGGTTGTGGAACTGAGAAGTTCAAACGGTCTTGATTATCGAATAGTGGAGTTATAATATGCAACAATTTTTCATAGGGATAATATTGGTACTTGGTCTAAGTTCATATTACCTTTATACACAAAACGCAACACTAAGTGCAAATAACATTGCATTAGAAAGTGCAGTCGAAGAACAGAAGGCGACCATAACGGCAATCAAAGAGAATTATGAACGTCAAACAAAAGCTCTTCAGAATATGTCTCGAAAGAACGCAGAAATTGAGGCAGACAAAGAGAAATATCTATCAATCCTATCAAAACATAACTTTGAGAAACTTGCAACCGTCAAGCCAGGATTAATGGAGAATAGATTCAACAACGGTACAAAAGAAGTAATCGAGGGGATAGAAAATGACACTAAAGACATTAGCAATCTTGAGTCTAGCGACGATACTAACGAGTAGTTGTTCGTTACTACCAAACAAAAAGGTAGAGATAATAAGTAAACCAATAGAGATTGATATAATTCAACCTACACTTCCCCGTCATTTAGACCTTACTGCACCAAAATGGTATGTGGTATCTGAAGCGAGAATCGCCAATCCATGTAAAGCAACTATTTCATTTGAACCTAAAAAGTTTAATGACGAAGGTGTAGAACAATTCAAAAGACCAAAGACTTGTGCATGGGAAGACAAAGAACACCCCGAATGGACAGAAGGATATACATATCTTGATAGATTCCTTGATGACATGAAGGACATGAACAACGGTGAGGTTGTATTTGTTGCAACGACTGTTGGTGATTACAAGGTTATGATAAGGAATAACCAAGAGATTAAGAGATACATTAAACAACTTGGAGAAGTAATTGTAGTGTATCGTAATGTAACCATGAAAGATGGTTCTCAAGGTGTAGTCGCAGAAGTGAAAAAATAATGCAAGACATGGCATTCAGAGACGTTTTCTCAGATAAATTTCGAGGATTCACAACTAGAATGTGGTTAGATTATTGTGATGAGAATAGTGCATTTGGAAGCCATTATGACGACTACCCTACATACTTGGTAAACAATTTTAAATGGTTAGTTAAAAGATTTAACGAATCAAACGGGAATGTTGATTTGAACATTAAATAAGAAGAGAGATTTTATTATGAAACCACCAGTGATGGAAAAAACCGAAGGACTTTCGGGTGAAATGGAACAGGAAGTTAGAAGAGAAAAGTCCGACCCACAAATTGCTCACGAAGAGAAAGTCTTCGGAGAACCTCAAAAAGAAGAAAAAATTCTGTATGAAGGAATGATGACTCCTTATGCACCTGCAGAAGGTTATGTAATGCCTTTGTTCTCTACACCATTTCTAAGAGGACACTTAGACCTAGACGTAGAAGTAGTCGCACAAAGTTGTAGAGACCTAGTCGGTGAGATAGAGGACGGAAACGTATTCAAAGAGTACACTACCTATTTCAATGAAGAGATAAGAACCAAAATGCATGAAGAGGAATGGTTCAGGTCATTCTCAAATCAAATCAAAGACTCATACATTGCATTTTGTCAGAATGTATTTGAACAACCAGTAGGTCATTTATCAAGAAACGATATACACTTGTTCGCATGGATAAGTATCTACAACGGCCCACATTCTCACGCAACACATAATCATGTCAATTCACATATGAGTGGAACATATTATGTCAAGACAGAGAAATCAAATCAACCAATAAAGTTTTACAACCCAAACCAAGCTGCAATCGCAAATCACCTTGCAGTGGATAGAGAAAAAGAAGTGGAAGGATTCCCTAATATGATATTTGACGGAGTAGAAGGTTGTGATACTGCATTTCATTATGACCCACAAGAGGGTGAGTTTCTATTCTGGCCTTCCTACATTATGCATTCAGTAGAACCTGCACATGAAATTCTAGATGATTATGAACGCATTGCAATATCCTTTAACCTTAAACACGCAGAAATCCTTGATAATAATACAACAGGGGATAATATGTCCTATGAGTTTTTAGAGGAGAACGCACAACATGACGGGTAAAACGTTTATATTAGACGACCTTTTTAAACTCAGTGCAACCCTAAACGCAGAGTTTGACGGTGAAGTGTTGACCATAGATAATTTCTATGAAGACCCTGATACACTTTATGAGTGGGTCAGGAACAGAGATTATCCTATGTGGAAATACACCACAGAACGAAACACTAGGAATGGTATTGACTACAATGACTGCAGGATTACAGACAAAATAGCACACCCAACAAGAATATATGAAAATGAAATGGAGAGAGTGGTAAATCTATGCAGAAAATACTTCCACAAAGGAGATTATCACTGGGATAGGATATACGAATTTAACTGTTTCCAAACACTAAATGTTTTTGATAACAAGATACAACACTATCCACACACTGATTCAGAACTCGCAACACCTGATAATGAATCCACCTTGAACATGATTATCTACATGGATAAAGAAGAGGACGGTGGAACTGCAGTTTATGAAGGAACATGGTTATCTAATGACGAACACTTGAATGTACTGTTTCCAGTGTTAGATAGATTTGAATTAAGAAGGGTAATCCCTGCAAAATTCAACAGGTGTGTCATATTTCCAGGCAATAGGATTCATGGAGCATGGATAGATGACTACTCTAAATATACAGGTGATTCTTGGAGATACTCACAAGTAAACTTCTTACACCCCTCAAGACAATGGTAATAAATTATGAATAACCCAATGCTAATAATCGGACACGCAGCTCTTCCTATCAATTTATGTGATGCAATGATTGATATGCATGAAGCAGCACCATTCACGGAACTCAAGTCTATAAACGAAGAACACGAAGGTCATTTTATCCCTTTACACGATGAAGACCAAGATAAGGCTAAGTTCACTAACGAGTGTGGTGTTACTTCTTATTTTATTGGTGGTACTAATCCCGATTTCAATCAGATTATGGAATGGATTGATGAGTTTGTGCCTTGGGGTGATGACTTTGAGACGATTGCATATATGCAAATATTACACTACCCAATGGAATCCTACATGAACTGGCATAAAGATAGTGCAGATGAAGGAGATACAGGAACTGTTATCTTCAATTTGAATGAAGATTTCACTGGTGGTAACTTCCACTTAGACGGTCACACAATAACACCTTATACAGGGTCAATGGTTGCATTTAACAATTCAACAGAAAGGTGGCATGGAGTCGAACCCATTCTTACAGGAGAGAGATATGTACTCTCAATATGGTTCGCACCACCTCGTGAAGAAGAACAAGAAAGTATGACAGAGTATGACACTTTGGAAGAAGATGCACCTACGCACCCAAAGACACAACTAAAATTATAACAAGGAAAGTAAATGAGAAAACAAATAACAATATTGAAAATTTTAACAACCCTAACTGCATTCATCTTATTAGTAGAAGTGATTCAGTTATTCACCTAGAGGAGTAATGAGAAAGTCAGGACTAAGAGCAACATCGAGAAATACAAAGGCCAAATGTTCTTCTCAAGGTCACGGTGGAAGGGGAAGAAAAACAAAGATTTCCATGTCTACGATGAATAAACATAAGAAAAGAAATCATAAAAAATATAATGGCCAGGGGAGATAATTATGCCAATTAAATTAAAAGAATCAAGTAAGAGGGTGGAGAGAGGTTCCAAGAAAGTAACCATCGAACACCACTACATGAAGTGTCAGAGTTTAGAAACTTTGAACAAAGAACTAGATAACTGTAAGGAAACAGACAATCTAGGAAGAGAGGTAACCAAGAAAGGGAAAGGCAAACTCAAACAAAAGATAATGAATGAGTTGGTCAGACGTGAAAAGGTTGCTTAAAGCAATAAAAAAGGAAAATATATTATGAAAAATATTATGCTTGGATTGATGTTATCAGTCCTAACAATTCCTGCATACGCAGGTTCAATAAACGGTAATGTGGGTTACGACTCAGATTACGTTTGGAGAGGAGTCACTCAATCACGAGGACTACCTTCAGTTCACTTTACAGGTGAAGTATTATCAGACTTAGGATTCTATGTGGGTACATATATGGCCCAAGTTGAGTTCTCAGGTGATGAAGATACTTCTAAGGAAGTGGATTTCTATGCAGGATATGACTTGCAAGTATCGGATAATATTTCACTGGACACTGGGTATATCAGATATACCTATGATGGTGTGGTGGAATCATTTGAAGAACTGTACACACAATTAAATGTGAATGGTTTTTCAACCATTGTCTATCATGACTTAGATACCAACGACAACTACGCAGAAGTCTCTTATGAGTTCGGTTGGTTAGTCGGTAACGTATTCGATTTGAAATTGATACACGGTTTGAATGACCTAGAAGGGTCTGATGACTTTACTCAATTACAAGTCGGTAAATCATTTGGTGCAGAAAACAGATACAACTTCAGTGTGAACATTGGAACAGATGTGTTCGAAGGACAAACTGCAGACTCAGTATTCGCATCATTAACTTATAACTTTGACAGAGGATTTTAATCATGGGATGGTTCACTAAAATTGGTGACTTCTTTGGGTTTGAATGGGTTCGTGCAAGAGACGAGAAAGGTCGTTATGTTGCAGACGATAAATCCACACCTGATGTAGACGAGTCAAAAAAGAGAGTCTACAAGAGTAGAAAGACAACTACTACTAAGAAAAAAACTACTAAGAAGAAAGAATAGTAATTCTATGGGGCTGTAGCTCAGTTGGGAGAGCGATTCCCTTGCACGGAATAGGTCGTAGGTTCGATCCCTATCAGCTCCACCATAGGTATTCTAGAAGATAGAGTCTGTTCGGGTACAGACTGAAACAAACAAAAGCCCATTACCTTTAATCCATAAGGAGAATGGAATGGATAAGATGACATTTATAGATTATAGATTTTATCTGAATGAGAACGGGGACGTATCATTTGATGATGACCCTGACCTCTCAAACAAATTGAAAATAAAGATAGGTGATTTATTGCGAGTCTCCGAAGATTCACAAGGTCGTTTATGTTTAAAGAGATTTGGGTTTTTTGCAGACAGCAAGTAATCCCTATATATTAATGTGACAATTATGTGACAAGAGTAAGTAGATTAAGTTCGAAGTCCTAGTTCACGGATAGTCACCACACAATATAGGAGATAACAATGCGATATTTTGCATCATTGTCTGTTCTATATCTAAAGATATTCGCAGACAAAACCCATACATTAATGAAGAGTGGTAGACTACCTAGAGTAGTCAAAATGATTAGATAAAACCACTTGAGGAAAACTCATACCCCTTGTATAATAGGGGTATAGTTTTTAAGAACTAAATATTATCATTACACACATTTATAGGATTTATATAATGAGCACAAACATAATTATGCACAAAAAGGAAGGAATCTCTTCCGAAACTATCAACGAAGGATTTGTACGATTACTTAAGTATCGTATCAAACAAATACAAATAGGAGACGTGAACTTCTATTGTTTCGGTGGTTCGGGTGAAGGATTACTACCTCAAATTACCCACCTCAAATACACTGATGAGACCACTGCGAATGGATATGCTGACCAAGACTGGAACATTCTAGAACTCTTAGACCACCCAATGTTATCAGAAGAACACACCAAGAATGTGGTATGGAATCCTAGACTAATGCCTCTTGACTTGTGTCAGACTGCAATACTTGGGTCAATGCCTGTGCCTGGAGCTGTGCATGAACTTCCTCATGGTCATGGAATGGACGTTGCGACCATGCAAACGATACAAGACAAAAACCTACCCTTCATCGAACTACCAATGACGTGGTGGAATGAAGAATCACCATGTGAATATAAAGGTGAATGGTTCATGGGATATTCGGGTAACACTCTCAAAGATATTAAAAACAATTTCACACCAAACCATGTAGAAGAATACGCAGGGAAAGGTGGAGTATGGAAGTACATAGAAGACAACTTTAAAGGAGTCGTTCTACCCACCAAACTCGCACAATTTAGTCCTTACTATCTGAATGACCAAGAGAAAAACGATTCTCTCAATGCACAATACGAAGAGAAGATTCGTCCCTACTTCCCACAAGAATGGTATCCACCTATGGACGAGGACATGGACGCTTCGTTATTCACCTATGACCATGAGTGGAGAGACGTATCCAAACAAGTGCGATTCGTATTCCTAGAGGGTGAAGATGACCCTAAGTCGGATATGTATGCACGACTATGGATAATCTAGACCCACATTCGCATACAGAGTTTCCTGATTTCCTAACTGAAGAGGAATGTCTCCATATCGCAGACATACTCAGACGAGACGAACACAAGATACTCGCAATACCCAACCAAGATAATAATAACTTCTATCAGGGTACAACCAAACAACATTCGGTCTACAATCTATTGACCCACCCTGATATTAGACCCCATAATATCCCTGATAGAATATTCGAACTACCCATATACAAAGACCAAGACGAACTATGGATACAATGTTGGGGAAACGTACTCCACCAAACCCAATCCATAAGTACACACACCCACGCTGATGAGGATAGTTCAGTGACCGAACAAAATCCTCTCTATGCAATGTCCATCTACCTAGACGGAATCGACCCAAGTTATACGCATTGGGACGGTACACCACAACGCAACGAACGAGGTACACTCCACGTCGCCGGAATGTTCCACGAACACGAAGTCAAAACCAATATACACTCCACCCCTCGCATATCAATGGCCTTCGACATATACACACACTACGAAACGCCCATGAGAGACCACAAACGATTCCTACACATCAAACGCCCTAAACCAAACTTTACACAAACCCTACACGAAACAGAATACGAGGGTATGCCCATTACCGTAAAGAAAGATTCACAAAATACCTGGCTGGAATTTGGAGACACTTGGTTGGTTCAGACTATCATAGACAACCAAAACCCTACAAAACTATATTATCCTTATGTTCAACAATTGTGCGAAGTCATTCACCGAGTGCCTCTGAGAAGAAGTATATTGGTACTAGGATTAGGTGGCGGAGTCATACCCTCATGGTTCAGTGAAAACACTAAGTGTACTGACATAGACGTGGTAGAAATAAACCCTGAACTCGAATCCATCGCCCGTACGCATTTCCATATGCCCAAAGATATAAACGTAATCATAGACGATGCATTCCAATGGATACACACCACGCCCGCCAAGACCTACGACATTATCGTACTAGACCTTGCAGGAGGCGATGGTAACCCCGACCCCGAAACCTCAGACATAACCTTCACCAACAAATTTTATGAAGGAATACAGAATAGACTCACAACACGAGGGACACTTGCAATCAACTACCTTGCGTATGAGAATACCCAATCACACATAAAACACCTAGAACAACTCAGAAAGATATTCAACCATGTAGACAACGTAGGAAACCATGCAGAGAAGAACTCCATAACCTATTGCAGTAATAATCTATCTATCCTATCTAAATAAGAGTATGTTCTTTCAACACCTAAAAGATATAAACATGGGGTATCTAACCCACCTCACACACGCATGGAGAATGTCATTCATACTCATTGTACACGGACTCATACCAAGTATATGGGAGACAAAGGTATCAGACGAAATCCTAGACTCCTCTAATAAGTGTAAGGGAAATCATTGGGACGGTGAGTCATGGAGAAAGGGTACTCTATGGGAACGCAATCAAGACTAAGGGTGTAAGTGTCTGATTCTACGACTCTTTAATATAATTCAGAGGACTGCGTAGGTGATTGTATTAAATGACACACTTTCTCACACTATTCCACACAATAATAATACTATTTGACTGCGTAGGTGAATGGTGGGAAAAAAGGGGATTATGTGGTGTTGTTCGGGGATATAAACACGAGTATTAGTCGGGAGTCAAGCCCTCAGAGGGCCTCAGAGCGCAAATCCGAGATTCAAAATTGGGCCAGGAATAGAATGATTACCTGATTACGGCGCCCAGCTACACTCAGGTGAACACTAGGTGTATCTAATGGTGGGTCTATCCCCTCTCCGTCTCTATAGTAGCGAACAATAAAGTGAAGCTTGACAATGACTACCTCTTTTTGATACTATAGATGTATGGGAAAGATAATATTTAAACACGGGTTACTCGACTGGGACTTTCTCAGTGGATTATCCCTCTTTGGTGTTGCATTTATGGTGAGTTTTATGAGTTAGAATCGTAACGGGCGTCGGCATTGTCCCGTGAGCCACAGTAATCCCCAGTAAGGTACATGAGAAGCGGTTGCAATAACCCACCTTGACTGGGGTTTTTTTGGCGTATAATCAAACACTTAGTGTGCGCCTAACCTTCCATTATAACATATTCCGAGAGGCTTGTCAAGCGATTTCGGCGGTCAAGAACACAAAGGCCAGCCAGCCATTATACCATAAAACGAAGGCAATGTCAAGCCCCTCTGAAACGCAGTGGCCATAGGGGTTGGCGAGGGGTAGTGTTCGAAGTGTATCATAGAAATCGCCCGAGAAACTGCCGAGTCGAAACGGCTTGACAATGACCCCTCACATATGATATAATAGGCTATGAATGGGAGAAGGCTTAAAGATTAATATTACATAGGAGAGAGAAACCCACTAGACGGATAGACCCACCTATGGTATAATAATAGTATTCATCGGATTGACTAGAGTATACGCCGTGAATTGCTGACTGAGATGTTCGCATAAGTTTTCTGATAAGAACTGAGAGAAGACTCTAGGGTTCTGATACCGACAATCAGCAGGGTGGCATGAGAAGGCCACCCACCCCTCAAGGGTACTGCGAAAAAACAGTATTTTGGGACTCCTAGATTGGCTCAGAGGCGACCTAGACCCCTACCCTTATAGTTATTGGAGATTATTATGACACGCATTAAAAATTTTTTTTCGGGGCCCTTACGAGAGAAGGCCCAACGCATATATCACTACGAGTTTCACTTAGGTTGGCTCATAACGTTATTTGTTATTCTGTACACGATTCTAATGGTGGGTCTATTCTTTTTTAATACGAATGAGAATACTAACGAACCTCTGTACATTGACCCTATTCCTATAGAGGACGTAGAGAGAATTGTCCTTACACCCCATGTGATTACCCTCGCAAGGCGTATAAGTGTCTAAGGCGACGGCTATGGGACTGCTAGGGGAATATTTTGATTATATAAGAACACAACTACAATGGTATCATAAGCATGAGCATTAAATCACGACAAATACATAAGGAGACTGCAGTTACGATTGCGACTGGTCTTGCAATTAACTATCCGTTGAATCTATCCCTACTGTTTATCTTTCTAGAAGTATTATCATGGGAGAGTACCTTTTGGATAGGCACAACCATAACAGCAATCATGACCTGCGTAGCGTACACACGGGTCTATACTATAAGGAGATATTTCCATGACGCCAGCAAAGTTTGACCCCAAAGAATTAAAGAACTCGAATCGTATACTGAAGAGTGCGACCCCTAAGTACACGACTGATTGGTACATTAAATGGGTTGCAAGTGTATTCATTCTGAGTGCAATGGCCGTAAGAGGTGTAGAAGGGTGGGTCTTATTTGATTTAATAGGGTCTACCGTAGGTGTGTCTCTATGGTTGGTCGTTGCAATATTATGGAAGGACAGAGCACTGGTCATGTTAAATGGTGCAGGGTTATTATTTTTAATTCGTAACTTGGTGGAATATATTAGCTAATGGAAAGGACTAAATAAGAATATGATAGAATTTATAGACAGTTTTTTAAGTTTCCCTTTTTGGGTGGTCAAGGAAACATTCATTTATGGATTTGGTATCCTCGTGTATGTTTTAATATTTGAAACCCTCAGGCATTACAAGCCTTGGGAACAAATCATGGACTGGTTTAGGAACAGAGGATAATGAGCGATACTCTAATCCTTATACACATAGGTTATGTGGTTGCTCTCGTATGGTTCGTATGGAGAAGTGGTTATACACAAGGCAGGAAACATTTGTGTGAAGAACTCCTCGATGCGAAACTGGTGAGTTCTAAACAATTAATAAAACATTATAAATTAAAGACACACGAATAATAAATTAGGAATTATATTATGGCAGATTTGAAAAATACCATTCTCGGTATTAATATTTCACACGACACTTCAATCGCAGTAGTTCATGACGGCATACTCGTGGACGTATTCGAAGAGGAACGTTGTCGCAGAGGTAAGTATTGGGCTCCTCGTGGATTCGAAACGACTTTACTCCAATCAATCGAACAAAAAATAAACATAGACTCCATTGACGAAGTGGTGTTTGCAAGTTTTGACAGACGACAATACGATTACAGTGTCCCCGAAGAGTTGCATTTCGATAGACTCAAGACCCGTGAGTTCGCAAAGGACTTCACGTCTGAACAGTTATCAAGAGAAAGACTGGACGAACTCGCAGACACTTGGGACTTAAAGTATGAGTATCACCCCAACATAGAGGACACCAACATTGCAGACGATATTGCAACAGAACAGTTAGGTCTAAACAGAGGTGACTATCAATTTGAGATTGACCACCATATGCATCATGCGTGGTGTGGATTTAATCTTGCACCTATGGAAGATGCATTAATCATTGTCATGGACGGTGGTGGTTGTCGCAAACTATGGGAAGAGTATCCTACGCACCAAGAGATTGAATCAATTTATTATGGAACCAAAGGAGAGAGTACGCACATTACACCCCTCTATCAGAAATTATCCAATCAACGATTTATTTGTGATATATCCGATAAGTTTCCGAATGAACTGAATGCATTCCTACATTGTTCTGAATCTGCACGGGTTCATATCGAAGACGTGGATTATGAGTTGGTGTCGTATCCTTCAATGGGCATGAACTTCTCTAATATGTCTCAAGCACTAGGAACCGATAAGTTGGGTCGTGCAGCTGGTAAAGTCATGGGCATGGCGTCTTACGGCAGTCCTATACCCAATTATTATAATCGATACAATGTTACGCACCAATTAGAAATAGATTCCTTTAATCACACTATGGAATTAATTCAACGAGCAATTGAATATAAACCCGACTGTAAGAATATAATACTCAGTGGTGGGTTCAGTTTAAATTGCACCAACAATTATAAGTACCTAGACAGACTTCCCGATTATCAATTATTTGTTGACCCCATTCCTCATGACGGTGGAACTGCAGCTGGGGCTGCTCTACAAATGTATGAACAAATGTCCAATGAATCAAAGAGTGGATATTGTAAACCTAGTGTATGGAGTGAAAAATAATGATAACTAGAATAGTCAGAGACCTAGACAAAGTATTGGACTTAATAATAGACGAAGAACAAATCGTCGCTATATTTCAGGGTAAAGGAGAATGGGGGCCACGTGCGCTAGGCAATCGTTCCATTCTATTTGACCCTAGACATAAGGAAGCGAAACAAATCGTCAACAGCGTGAAGAAGAGAGAGTCCTACAGACCTTTTGCAGGTAGCGTCATGTTAGAACACGCACACGATTGGTTTCATATGTTACAACTTAAAGAATCGCCTTGGATGAGTTTTGCTATCCAAGCAAAGGATATTGCATTTGAGAAAGTTCCGACACTGGTTCACTCAGACGGTACTTGCAGAATCCAAACAGTTACGGAAGAACAGAACCCCAACTATTATAATTTAATTAAAGGGTTTTATGAGAGAACCGAAGTCCCTATGATTTTTAACACTTCATTTAATCTAGGTGGGGAAGCACTAGTCGAGACAATCGAAGATGCAATAGACACTTGTAACCGTTCAGAAATAAATTGGTTGTATGTTCCCGAAGACCAAGAGATAGACATACCCGAACACTTATTACGATTTAAAAAATTAGAGGACGTTAATAAGAACGAGTTTGCAGATAAATAACTACATGGAATTAGAAGTTACAGATGTTGCAATTACAAAACTCATAGAGAAGAAGGTAGACAAGGTAAGACTTGGAATTACTGGTGGTGGTTGTAGTGGTTATGAATATGTGTTTGTTGAAGACGAATTTAAAGAGGGCGATTTAGAAATCGATTACGGTAAGTTTAAATTTTTAATAGATACAACGAGTCAACCCTTTTTAAATGGATTGACACTAGATTATACTAAAGACGGATTACAGGAATCATTTACATTCCAAAATCCTAATGAAGAAGCCAGTTGTGGTTGTGGAGTGAGTATTACATTTAATGAAGACATCGTCAGCAAAAGCTAAAGGCAGAAAACTACAACAGTGGTTTACCAAAGTCCTTATCGAAGGACTCCATCTAAACGAAGAAGATTTGGAATCAAGACCTATGGGTTCTCAAGGTGAGGATATTATTATGGGTCGTGAATCAAGAGAACAGTTCCCCTACTCCATCGAATGTAAAAATCAAGAAGCAGTTAACGTATGGAAGGCGTATGAACAAGCAGAAACAAATTGTAAAGGGTACGAACCGTTAGTAGTTATCAAACGTAATAGAAGTAAACCACTGGTATTAGTTGATGCAGAACACTTCGTAAAATTGATTGCAACGATTACACAAAAAACATAAATAGAAGAATGAAGTCCTTTAACGATATAATAACAGAAGCCAACAAGGTAGAAAAACGAGAAGACCCGTACAGACTGGTCGTACTAGTTGAGCGTCCAAAGAAAATTGCAAAGACTGGAACGTCTGCAAAGTTAATATCCAAAGCAGAGAAGTTAGGTATCACAACTTACAACTGCAGAATCAACGGTGCGTATATTTTATTTGACGAAGACAAAGGTGTTGTTACCATTCATAACGAAGGTGACGAGAAAGGATTTGAATTAGACGAAGACACTATAGTGTTTATTCGTGGAGACGTAACCAAGAAAGATTCCTACATGGATTTGATATCGCAGATTGAACGATACGGGATTCCATGCAATAACACTAGGGAGTGTATTGAAGTGTGCTGTGATAAGTTCAGAACTTATCTCCGTCTACAGGAAATCGGAATGAACCAACCACGAACAGTATTGATTCCAAATGACGAACCCGAAGCAGTGGACGCTGCTCATGAGTCGTTAGATAATAAATTTCCAATGGTACTTAAAACACTTAGTGGTTCAAAAGGTGTTGGTGTGATTCTAATTGAAACCGAAAGAAGTTTGCAGTCGCAGGTTTCTTTGATTTATAAGATTGACCCTTACACGGATATTCTATTACAAGAATATATTGAATCCGATTATGACGTAAGGTGTGTAATCGTAAATCGTGAAATCGTTGGTGCAATGAAACGTAATAAGATTACAGACGACTTTAGAAGTAATGCATCTCAAGGTGCAACAGTTGAGTTAATTGAAATGACTGAACTGGAAAAGGAAGAGTGTCTCAAGGCTGCAAAAGGTGTTAACGGTCAGTGGGTTGGTGTTGATTATATTCCTGCAAAGAATCGTGTTAAACAACCACCATACATTCTTGAGGTTAACCATAGTGCAGGAAGTAAAGCAATCTCAGAAGCAATCGAAGAGGACATTACTAAAATGGTTCTCAAACTTTATTTCGATAGAGAGATATGGAGAAAGGAACCTAAACAATGTGGAGTGTTAGAAACGTTTACCGTAGACGGTCAGGAAATGACTGGTAAGTTAGATACAGGTAACTCGACTACAGTATGTTCACTTCACGCAGAAGACGTTAACGTAAAAGGTAAGACGGTCTCATGGACTTACAATGGAAAGAAACATTCTAAACCATTACATAGAAACGTTACACTTAAGAAACCTGCAGAGACAAGACCAGTGGTTTTGATTGACGTAGAGTTCTTGAACACCACATACAAAGACGTAGAGGTTTCACTTGACCAACGTATCGCAATTCCATTCCTAGTGAATCGTGATTTAATGGCACGTGCAAACGTCATGATAAACTCTTCAAGGAAGTTTATGTTGACAAATAAATCAGACGAAGTTATAGAAACAGCTTGACAATGACTTAGTTTTTTATATATAATGATTGTTATGAATAAAAAAAGTACCCAAAAAATATCAATCCAAGAACGTTGTGCAAATAAAGCATTAGATGCTTTTGGAGAAATAGAAGTTGCGATAGACGAGTACATGACCCAACCATATGGTAGTGATTGGAGATGTCTTAGGTGGTTAAATAAACTTGCGTACAGTTCTATGGTTGTCAAGTATATGAAAGGACAACTCGATAGTCAGATTGAAGAGGTAGAGAACAAAGAAGGTTGTGACCAACTCGAAGAAGGGTATAGTCATTTAAACCTAAAGCAAAAGAAAGCCTATTTGAAATTCCTAAGACACATAGACAAAGATATTGAAACTTACTGCAAGAACAACAAACCCATTCGCAAGAAAAGAATTAAAACCCCTGCACAACAGGTTAAGAATCTTACTTACTTATCCGAATGGAAAAAATATAAATCAATAGACCCTGTAGAGATACCTCGTGCGAGAATGTTATTCATCTATAACACTTCAAGTAAAAAACTAACAAAGTTTGAAGGACACTTATCTGTAAAGGGTTCTCGTATAAATGGATATGATGAATGTTCAGAAAAGACCTTGACAGATTTGAAGTTACTTGATAGGCTAGTAGAAGGTGGTAATATTATTGCATCTAAATTTATGGAAGAGATTCCAAGAAGTAAACTAAAAGACGGAAATGATTTACCTACAAAAAATACATTATTAATAAAAGTGATTAAATGATACTAATAGATTTTACGCAGACCATAATTGCTGGTCTCATGGCACAACTCAAAATGAATGGTGGTGAAGTATCAGAAGATATGTTACGACACATGATTCTAAACTCAGTACGGAACTATCAGAAGAAGTACGCAGCTGATTATGGACAGATAGTGTTGTGTACAGATGCACCTAACACTTGGAGAAAAGAGTTCATGCCTTTATATAAGGCAAATCGTAAGAAGACTCGTGATGCATCAGACCTTGATTGGAAGATGTTATTTGAAACACTGAATGTAGTTAAACAGGAAATCAAAGAGAACTTCCCGTACAGATATATGTATGTCGAACGTGCAGAGGCAGACGACATAATTGCAATACTGGTTAAACACGCAAGAGAACCAGTAATGATTGTGAGTGGAGATAAGGACTTCCAGCAACTACATAAATATGATTATGTAAAACAGTGGAGTCCCAACCTAAATAAATTAGTAACTTGTGAGAACCCCGATTTGTTTTTAAAAGAACATATATTAACTGGGGACAAGTCGGATGGAATTCCAAATATATTATCTAACGATGATTGTTTTGCAGAGGGTATAAGACAAACCCCATTGAGAAAAGGT
>Ga0315327_10000716_pt1 | contig 16752 bp, 14 predicted proteins | sample M110032315metaG_FD_203460 | JGI IMG/M metagenome (GOLD analysis project Ga0315327, IMG submission 203460) | Ammonia-oxidizing marine archaeal communities from Monterey Bay, California, United States - M1 100m 32315 | ecosystem: Environmental > Aquatic > Marine > Coastal | place: USA: California... | reverse complement strand
CTGCAACCAGAATCCATACTAGTTGCATTATCGAAGGAGAACCAGCCACGAATGCTCCAATGAATACAAAGGGTAAACTGAATAGCGTATGTTCAATTTTGACAAATGATGCAATTTGTTTTACATCCATTTACATCACCAAATTATTTGGCCAATCAGGCAAATCAAATCTTTCGATACTTTCCAAAGTAGCGGGATCGTGCATTGTGATTGCAGGCCATCTCCTTACTGGCGAATCTCCTTCCATGCATGGAATTGGAATTGTGGCATCCCAACAAATTCGACCATCTATTATGGTAAGATCTCGTTCTACAGCAAAACGTGAAGTTAGTTGCCAAAGCAACCTTCTTTTGGCTCCAGAACCATGTAAATCAAGGTCATTATCAGTAATAAATAACCAGCGAAGGTGTTTCTCGGTGTCCAATTGCCAAATTGAATTTCGCAATTGACTAATTTGCTCTCTTTGCTTCTTCGCGTCCTCCTCATTTGGCCATTGTGCGCCAACTCTTGGATCTGGACTACCTTCGACATCGATTGTCACTACAATCATTGAGGACCTCAAGCGCATGCAATCTTTGACTCCCTCTACGGAAGAGATTTCAGAAAGCAACTCATCTGAAATCCCTGGTACTTCACCCTCTCCACGCCTCCATGCCGGCGAACTTTCGACGAATGAACCTTCAAGCGGATTTCCACTTCTTGGGTCCGAATCAGGCATTATTGTCGCATCGATAATCATCTTAGAATGAACATTTTCGTATGTTGACGCTGATTCGAGTGCATCGCCAACCATCCCATCAAGAACTGTGATATCTGCAGATGGGTCTACACGGTCGTTCAGAACATCGAGTAATGAATCGAGGTCTGAGCATTTTTCATCCGTAGCTACCATGATTTTGAGGAACATCATTTGTCCTGCTCCAAGAAGCCCAAGACAAGTTTTCCGTGCTTGACGTGGATAGCGCTGTTTGGATTTGACGATTGCAAGGTTATGGAAACCAGTCTCTAATGGCAAGTGTAAGTCAAGAACATCTCTGTGCTGAAATTGTAAGATTGGGAGGAATTGACTACCAATTGCTTCACCAAGGAATCCATCTTCCATCGGAGGTTGTCCGACTATGGTTGCAGGAAGAACCGCCCCCTTTTTCCTAGTGATTGCAGTTATGTTTAGGACTGGATATTGGCCGGTTAGGGAATAGAATCCGAAGTGGTCTCCAAATGGACCCTCTGTTCGGCTTTGTTTCACATCTACCCACCCCTCAATCACAATATCAGCATCGGCTGGAATCATAATATCTTGAGTCAGTGCTTTGGTGATTCTTAAGCGCCTTCTTCCAAGGAATCCTGCGAACATATATTCTTCCAGATTATTTGGCAGTGGAGCAATTGCAGAGAATACCAATTCGGGGGGGCCTCCAATGCAAATTGCTACTGGCATTTTCCCTTCAGGCCAAGCAGCAGCATGGTCGGCACCATGCTTGTGTATTTGCCAATGTAGTCCAACTTCGGTTGGCGAGAAGACCTGTCCCCTGTACATGCCTAGGTTGTGTTCTCCAGTGGTTGCGTCTTTGGTGACAACCAATGGTAAAGTGATGAATCTCCCTCCGTCCATCGGCCATGTTTTGGGAATAGGTAGTTGAGTTACATCGGTTTCCATGCGGATGCGTTGGCACGAACCTTTGCGAACCCGCTTTGGCGGTAATGACAATGCATCTTTGAGTAGAGAGAATCCTTTCCATGGCCTCCGTAAAATCGCTCCAATATCGGGCTTCATCAGGGTGACGAGTCTGTCTCCAACTTCTGTTGTGCTAGTCACTCCAAGCGCTCGAAGCGTTCGATCGTGAGTTCCAAAGATATTCATCGCCAAAGGTATTGCACTTATACTTCCATCTGGAAGTCTTGGTTTCTCAAATAATACGGCCTTACCACCGGTCTTCACTAAGCGGTCAGCAATGGCGCCGGCCTCAAGTTCAACATCTACTGGCTCAGTGATGCGCATCAGTTCACCTTTGCTCTCGAGATGCGAGAGCCAGCGGGATAGCGTGCGCCAGGCCATGATGCCCCTATGGGGCATGCCTCATCAATCCTGCTGGCGTTGCCGTTCGCTTCAAGACCCGCCTCCCCTTAGGGGAGGCATGGCGACCTGCGATGTTCTCATTATTGGCGCGGGTCCTGGTGGCGGTTCAGCTGCATTGCACGCCGCAAGAGCTGGTCTTTCGACAATGATTGTTGAGGCCGACCCAGAGGTAGGTGTGCCAGTTCATTGCGGCGAATGCTTGTCACAATTGGCCATTGACAACTTGGATTTAGATCTGCCAGAAGATGTGGTTGCACTTGAGTGCAAAGGCATCAGAGTAATATTTCCAGATGGGACTGCTAAATTGCTTACCGAGAAAGGATATGTCCTCGAGAAACATCTCTTCGAACAATGGCTTGCCGATGAGGCTGTGAAAGAAGGGGCATCACTCCATCTTTCTCATCGTGTAACTTCGATGGAGAGAGTTTACAATAGCGAAAATGAATTTTCCAATTGGAAAATTGATGGTAGAGGAACTGAATTTCCAATTGAATGTAAGGCGGTGATTGACGCTTCTGGAGTATCAGGTGCCGCATCAAAATTGCTCGATATGGAAACAGAAATCGAAGTTATTGCTGGCTTCCAATATGAAATGGCAGATGTGCCAAATGATGGCTATCTCGATTTTTACCTCTGGCCAAAATATTCTCCACACGGATATGTTTGGATGATCCCTAAGAAAGGTGAGCGTGCTAATGTTGGATTGGTCACTACAGATAAAAAGGGAGCAATCAAATATCTCGATCAATTTGTTGAAGACACCTATCTCAAGGGCAAGGTTATTCAAAATCCAGAGTGGAGAAAGCCTGGAATAAAACCTCGACCTTTTGGTGGAACAATACCAATTTCTGGTCCAAGAGAAATTACTACAGGTGATGGTTTGATTTTGGTTGGCGACGCTGCAGGTTTCACTTCACCCTTGTTTGAAGGTGGCTCACACTTGGCATTGTGGAGTGGCCGCGCAGCTGCTAAAACAATAGCCACAGCGATTGGGGCTGGAGACCTTTCAAACGATGCATTACAGCCCTATGTTAGAGCATGGAAGCGTAAATTTCCACCTTATGACAAAATACTCAAGGGTAAGACATCGCTCTATGATTTGAGTGATGACCAACTATCGAGTATGGCACGTTGTTTACCTGAGGAACTAGGCGCCATGACTCCATTGGATAAGGTTTGGATTGGCATCAAGATTCTATTCCGGAATCCATTGCTCTACACAAAGGGCGTAGTTAGTGTCCTACTATCATTCGGATATAGTAGAGCAAAACATTTCGGTTGGTGAGATGATGTATTGGGCAATAATGCCGACATATGTTCTCTTTGCAGGACTGATGGTTTACCGCCCTACTCGCAAAGCATCATGGCTCATGGGTTTCCCATTCCTTGTGCTATCAATGCTATTCCTCGCCGATGATGAATCGATTGCCCTTGTTGCAAAATATGGTGCAGAGGATCTACCTAACCGCTATCGATTTGCAGCCACTTGGGCTGCACGTGAAGGCCCGATTTTATTGTGGGTGATGTGGATGGGATTGCTCGCAACGATTTGGGGTAAACCATTCAATGGAGAATCCGGTCAAGCAGCAAATCTTCGTCTTCGTTTGATGAATGGTTTCAGTTTGGTCCTCCTCCTTATCGCTTGGGGGCTAGACCCATTCGCTCTTTCGAATGGTGGTCGTGGTGTTGGTCTCAATGAATTACTACAAACCGATCTGATGGTAATTCATCCTCCTCTAGTATTCTTAGCATACTCACTGTGTATAACTCTCGCTTGCACAGCTTTAGCATCGATTATGACTGATACCGTTGGCCTCAAAGATAGGCTTACTCAAATCGCACGACCTGCCTTCTTCGTTACCACTCTTGGAGTTGGTCTTGGTGGGTTGTGGGCATATGTCGTTCTCGACTGGGGAGGCTATTGGGCCTGGGATCCAGTTGAAACAGGTTCACTATTACCGTGGATTTCTTTGGTTATGCTCCTTCACTTACGTACGCGTCCAGGAAAAGCAACCGATACTATGTGGGTGGGAACCGCCCTCGCAAGTGGCGCACTTGCCTTATTTGCGACAATGATTACTCGAGCAGGTGGAGTTTGGGCCGTAAGTGTACACACTTTCGTTGTCTCTTCCGACGGATCAACTCCAAATGACGTGATTGGGAGAATTTTCGTTTTAGCGGGTGACCAAAGTGGTGTAGAAGTTATCACTTATTTGATGGGAATTCTCGTTTTAATTTCGGCATTTATTGCTTGGCGTTCTGGAACAATAATAGATAGTAAATCCTTACTTATTTTCCCAATAATTGGCTTAACAGGCGTCATTTATGGAGGTAGTATACTCGGGGAGATACCTCTTGTCGAGATTCTACTAATCCTGATTGCATTATCTCCGGTTTTCCCATTATTGATGAAGTATGATTCCATTGACAAAAGAGTGGTCTATCCTTTGATAATGATAGCCCTCTTTATTCTACATCGTGACCTTTTACTCTGTATCATTAGCCTGCTATTTGCAGTTGGAATGGTGCTTGAGGATGAGAATCTAAAGGGCTGGGGGTGGAGTGCTGCCGGCGTAGTAATCTTCCTTGCATCTTCTTGGTCGGGGATGCTCGATATGTGGGTTGCAGGACTGGGTATGGTCACATTTGTAGGACCGTGGCTTCTATCCAATGAAGAGAGTTCGATTGCTTTCGATATTTCAAAACGTTCATTTCAACAGAAACTAGCACTCTGGACACCAGTTGTTGCCGTAGGACTCTATCTCTGCCTAACACTTGTAATCTTGATTTCGAGTATTGATTCAATTCAATTCAATGCTCATGAACTCTTCGGAGCCCCCCTGATTGCAATTGTGATGATAGCCCTCACTATGTGGGGATTGAGATCTCATCCCGAGCGAGTCAAGTGGGTCCTACTTTCCCCAATTATTATCATTCCAATCGCATGGTTCTTTGGCGACTCTCTTGGATATGATTCGCACAAGGAAATTGGGTCATCAATCGCACGTGGTTCAATTGCTTTGGTAATACTAATTCCTGCTTTAATGGCAGTGCCAGCGGTCATCTCATTAATCCGTGAAAATCGTGAGAAAAAGGGGATTCCGATGTGGGCCCATGTAATTCATCTCGGCTTGGTATTGTTGGTGATAGGTCATGTATTGTCGACAACGATAGTCGACCGTGGGACATATGCTCATTCGGTGACTATGGTGAAGGGTGAAACTACTCACTGGGAAGGATATGATTTTGTTTTCACTGAGATCATCACTGAAACTGAAGGGCTGGAAGTAGGTGACGGCTATCTCGGAGTAATTATCGAAGTCTATTGTGATGGAGAATATATTGGGTCTCTTGAACCGGGTATATTGCGCTTTGATTCAACAGGTACGAGCCGGTCTGAAGTTGACCGGATGAGTATGCTCAGTGGCGACCTTGTAATGATAATGGATGGAACACAGGCAGGGAATTTGATGGAAGGAAGTGACTTGGTGCGAATCATGGTTTACGACATTCCTGGAATACACCTTGTTTGGGGCGGATGGATACTGATGTTGGGTGGTAGCCTAGCAACTTGGGGCCGATTGCCGCGCCCTACCGATTGAAATAGAGAGGGTCGGTCGCCGAAACGCCCCCGTAGGGGGCAAAGGTGAGAAACCATGGAAGAAGGAACCATCGTTCATGTCGATTATGACTTGTATAACGGCGATAGCGGAGATTTGCTAGAAACTACCCGAGAGGATGTCGCCAAAGAGCACGACATGCATCAAGAGGACCGCACCTATACTCCACTGGTTTGTATCGTTGGAGGCGGACAGTTGATCGCTGGCTTCGAAGCAAGCCTACTAGAAGCAGAGGCAGACAAGGATGTTTCAATCGAAATCGCAGCAGTTGATGCGTACGGTGAGAAAGATGCGGCAATGATTGAGACCACCTCAATCGATAAGTTACTTCGACACGTTCGCGACCCAAAGTCCCTCTACATCGGTGGTCCAGTCACAATCGATGGACGTACTGGAACTCTCTCCTACCTTGCTGCAGGACGAGCCCGCATCGATTACAACCATCCAATGGCTGGTCGTTCTCTGAAGTACGATTACAAAATCGTCAAGGTAATCGAAGGTAAGGAAGAGAAGGTCGAAGCTCTACTCGAGGCCAACACAGGCCACGAAGGTTTCGAGGTTTCATTCGATGGCGATGATATCGCAATCACACTTCCACAAACAATGCTTTTCGACACTAATGCTGCAATGCAGAAGTTCCGTTTAGTTACTGTTCTACGAGATGCTGTTGATGCGGGTAAGGTTTCATTCATCGAGGCTCACGAGCCTCGCGTCGCTGCTGAAGAAGCAGAGGAAGAAGAGCACGTCCACGACGAGAACTGTGACCACGATCACGAGGAAGAGTGATTCTGACCACGCAATGCTCATCACCTGCATGTAGGTGAGGAGTAGCATGGATGATGGGGCCCTCTCCACTTTGGAACTCCGTTTCATTCAGGCCTACGGCCTGATTATTGCCATTTTTCTTGGTGGATTAATCGTAGCCCCTGATTTGTTTTGGGGCGATTTCCTTGGCCCATATGTTTGGGAACCAATAACCAAAGATGCAGGTACAAGTGGAGATGCAGGATATTCTCTGGTAAACACTGCTTTCTACATCCTGACAATGATTGGTGCGGTCATAGTTTTCCAAGCATTGTTTCGGCATTGGCAATTGCCAACAGGGGACAGAATGGTTTGGGCTCTAATCGCATGGGTCGCCCTTGCGCCAATTCTCAGGGTACTCGAAGATGCTGACTTTTTTGGATCTGAAACCGATTTTCTATTCATCTCTCCAGTAATCCATATTCATTTAGCAGCATGGCTGATAGCAGTAGGAATTGTGGGCCATATTTTTGCGCGCGACCGACTAGGAATGTTTGCCGCCCTAGTCTTGGGCTATCTCCTATTCTTTGGATTACTCGTCCAACCAAATTGGGCAGAACATGACATGGGTGTCCTCTTTGCAATGTCAGGCGCAATAGCGGGAGTATTTACTCTCTATCTTGTTATTCACAATACCTGGGGATGGCATGGAATCCCGAGAGCAATGATTGCATTTGCTTCTGCTCTTATTGTAATGGGCTTAGGCCATTGGCTCCAACTTGCATCTACACCTTGGGTGCAAGAAAATGGGACAATGCCAAAGGAAAATCCAGCATTATGGCCGGTTCTTGTCGTAATCATCATACCATTAGTTGTTGCTTGGACAGTTTGGCAATACGGCCGTGATAACTTGATTGCAATACGTTCATCCGGCAATGAGGTCGGCGTGATTCCCGATGGTATGACACTCGAAGAATGGGAGTCAGAAGACCGTTCTGAACATCCAGTTGAGAGATTGACTCCTACGGCGATTCTTGCAACTCCAATGGTTGCAGGGATGCTATTTGGCCAATTATGCGATGGATTGGCGACCATGGTCGGAATCGATTGGTTTGGATATTCAGAAAAACATCCAGTAAGTGATGCTGTGATTCAATTTGGAGACTCATTAGAACTCATTGGTAATGGAGCCTGGCTCTTTTTCTTGGTAAAGGCTGCAATTATTTCTCTCATCATATACTTATTTGCAGAGATGAGAGTAGAACGGCGCCAGCAACACTTGAGAGTACTGATTGTACTTGCTGTTATGATAGTGGGCATGGCACCCGGACTGAGAGACATAGGGCGTCTAATCCTTGGGGTATAAGCGGTTGATTGAAGGCCGAGCCCAAAGTGCATTGAACAGGAGGGAAGAGAATGGATAGACTACCGTCGCGAGTCAACAAGGCAGATTCTGACTTCCTGAAGCGGCGGGAGCACAATCTATCACTAATCGAAAATCTTCGTTCCCGACTAGACGCTGTTAATCTAGGAGGCGGGGGCAAATATGTCGAAAGACATCGTAGCCGTGGAAAGATGTTAGCTCGAGAAAGGATCGAGAATATTATCGATGCAGGTACTGCATTCCTCGAATTATCACCACTAGCGGCATTCGAACTCTATGATGGGCGTGCTCATTCAGCAGGGATTGTTACAGGCATCGGAATGGTACACGGAAAGGAATGCCTATTCGTAGCAAATGATGCAACTGTAAAGGGCGGTTCGTACTATCCAATAACGGTAAAAAAGCACATACGCGCCCAAACTATCGCTCATGAGAATAACTTGCCCTGCATCTATCTCGTAGACTCCGGTGGTGCTTTCCTTCCAATGCAGGATGAGGTATTCCCTGATATTGGACACTTCGGACGAATATTCCGTAACCAGGCTCGAATGTCTGGAGATGGGATTCCCCAAGTTGCTGCAGTACTTGGCTCCTGCACAGCCGGCGGCGCATATGTGCCTGCTATGAGCGATGAGAGTATTATCGTCAAGGGAAATGGAACGATTTTCCTTGCAGGCCCTCCACTGGTCAAATCTGCAACTGGAGAAGAAGTGACTGCTGAGGAACTGGGCGGTGCTGATGTTCACACGAGCCAGAGTGGAGTGGCAGACCATTTCGCTGAGGATGAGCCCGAGGCTTTGCGCATGGTACGAAATGTAGTGGAGAATCTCGGAAGCCGAACTCTAGCACCATTCGAACGCATAGAATCAGAAGAACCCCATCATGATGCTGATGAATTACTTGGACTAATTCCAAGTGATAACCGTACACCTTTCGATGTAAAGGAGATAATTGGACGTATTGTAGATGGTTCACGTTTCCACGAATTCAAGGCTAGATATGGCCAGACATTGGTTTGTGGTTTTGCTCATATTCACGGATACAAGGTCGGTATAGTGGCCAATAATGGAATCTTGTTTTCCGAATCATCTCTCAAAGGCGCCCACTTCGTTGAATTGTGCGGTCAACGTGGTATTCCTCTCATCTTCCTTCAGAATATCACTGGCTTCATGGTAGGCAAGGCCTACGAGGCAGGAGGCATTGCCAAAGACGGTGCAAAGCTCGTTACCGCGGTATCATGTGTTAATGTGCCAAAATTCACCGTAATAATCGGTGGTTCACATGGTGCAGGTAATTACGGAATGTGTGGACGAGCATATGACCCCCGGTTCCTCTTCATGTGGCCAAATAGTAGAATCTCTGTAATGGGTGGACCCCAGGCGGCAGACGTTCTTACTACTGTCAAGCAAGACCAAAGGGCCAGAGAAGGAAAAGAGCCGATGGAAGGTGAAGAACTTGAGACATTCCGTTCACCGATTCTTGAAAAATATGAGACCGAAGGATCCCCTTACTATTCCACAGCTCGTTTATGGGATGATGGAATTATTGACCCAAGGGATACTCGTGACATCCTTGGCCTATGTATTGCAGCTTCGCGAAATGCGGAATTGCCTACTGGCCGATTTGGTGTCTTTAGAATGTAATTGGAAAATTCAAAAAAGCAATTGGAGAAATAGATATGAAAACCCCCCCTTCTACTTCACTTGTGCAATTGGAAATTGATGGCAGTATTGCTAGGATTACCCTAATGCGCTCGGAGAAGTATAACGCAATGAATGTACAGATGATTACAGAATTAGTGGAATTGTTCGATTGGACTCGCGCTAATTCTGTAGGTGAACAGAATAGACTGACTGATGATGCCGGAGATAAACTGCTGAGGGTCATCGTACTATCTGGTGACGGCAAGCATTTCTGTGCAGGTGCTGACATCAATATGATGCGAGATGCAGGAGCAAATACTCCTGAAGAGAACCGTAGTGATTCAGAACGCTTAGATCGATTGTTCAATGGCCTATGGTCACATCCATGTTTCACGATTGGTTTGATTCAGGGAGTAGCTTTGGGAGGAGGTGCAGGCTTAATCGCGTGTATGGACCATGTCATTTGCAAATCTGAAGTGAAGATCGCTCTTTCAGAAGGTAAGTTAGGAATTCTACCTGCCGTGATTGGACCATACGTCTATCGAAGGATGGGCAGTGCAAATTATCGACGCCATGCCATGCTAGCAGGACAAATGGATGCAGACGAGGCCCTCCGAATCTGTATGGTTGATGCTATCGATGATTCACTAGACGCTTCTTCTATTATTGCAGAAGTTCTCACAACCGGTCCATGTGCAGTTGCTGCTGCTAAGCAATTATCACTTGGTTTTGATAGGTGGGATTCCGATGATGCCAGTCTCAGAGAGTGGACATTGGATTACACCAGCCGTATGCGCGGGTCTGCTGAAGGGCAAGAGGGCATGTCTTCATTCCTTGAGAAACGCCCGGCGAATTGGAAGCCCGAGGAGTGAACACGCATGATTAAACGCGTTCTCGTCGCTAATCGCGGGGAGATCGCTTGCCGTATCCTAAGGGCTTGCCGAGAAGCGGGAATTGAAGGAGTTGCAGTTTTTGCTGGAAATGATTCTACTTCTCTATTCACCGAACTCGCTGACATCTCAATCGAGTTGAAGGGCGAAGGGCTCACAGAAACTTACCTCAATCAGGAACAGATAATCACAATCGCACTCGAGAATGGATGTGATTCCATACACCCAGGATTCGGATTTCTTTCGGAGAGGGCAGATTTCGCAAATGCTGTAATCGCTGCAGGGCTAATTTGGATTGGCCCATCTGCTGAAGCGATTACCAATATGGGCGACAAAATGACTGCTCGTATGACTATGAAGGCTGCGGGAGTTCCAGTAATTCCTGGAGTAGAAGTTGAAGGCGGGCTTGCTGAAATCCTTGAAGTCGCCCCTTCTGTTGGATTCCCACTATTGCTCAAGGCAACTGCGGGCGGTGGCGGTAAAGGGATGCGAGCCGTCCACAGTCCTGACAATCTCGAGATAGAGGCAAAGGCGGCGATGCGAGAAGCTCTGAACGCCTTTGGAGATGATAGGGTATATGTCGAGAGATTACTAACAGGTAGTCGACACATAGAGATTCAGGTCCTTGCAGATAGCCACGGTCGCACTATCCATTTGGGAGAACGCGAGTGCAGTGTACAGCGTCGTCATCAGAAGGTATTCGAAGAATCTCCAAGCATCGCTCTCGATGCTCAACTTCGCGAAGAAATGGGAGAGGCTGCTTGTGAGGCAGCACGCGCCGTCGATTACGAAGGAGCGGGTACCGTAGAATTCCTCGTTACTCCAAAGGGAGAATTTTTCTTCCTTGAAATGAATACTAGAATCCAAGTCGAACACCCGGTTACCGAGATGGTTACTGGAGTTGATATTGTTCGTGAGCAACTAAGAATCGCTGCTGGCGAACCGATGAGTTGTGGTGAATTGCAGATACGTGGTCACGCGATTGAAGTTCGGCTATATGCTGAGGACCCTGCCAATAATTTCCTTCCATGTATTGGTGAATTAGCGGTATTCATTCCTCCTGAAGGACCAGGCGTTCGCCTCGACACTGGTGTTAGGCAAGGCGATTCGGTCACTCCTGATTATGACCCAATGCTTGCCAAACTAATCGTTTGGGCGCCATCCAGAGCTGAAGCACTGCAACGAATGAGCCGGGCCTTAGATGAATTCATAGTATTGGGTTGCACCACAAATCTTCGATTTTTGCGTGAATTGTGCGGTCACCCCGATGTAGTAGATGGATGGACAACTACTGACATGATTGAGAGATTGTGGCCCGATGGTTGGACACCTGACATGCCTTCAATAATATTGGATGCTGGACTTTTGATCGCCTCTGCTTGTGAATCTTCAGGAATGGGTCGACAAAAAAGGGTCATAGCCACAACTGGTGAATCACCTTCACCATTCAATACGATTAGCCGGAGGTTCCCTTGATGGAGTTCAAGACAACTTTTGGACGGGTTGAAATCAACCCACTGAAGGATGGAAATATGTTCCATCATGAAAATTTAATTCTAGATATTGGCCAAGAGTTGTGGCTTACAATAGATTCTCGCCGGTTCAAGGTACATGCGACCAAGGTCGGAGATGATTGGTGGGTTCATGTCCTGGGACATACACTCCGATTGGAATTGGTTGAACCCGGTGCTTCTGGAATGGACGATGAAGGGGAATTAACCGCTCCAATGCCTGGTAAGATACTCGAAGTACTCGTAGAGGAGGGCCAGAGAGTTTCATCAGGCGACCCATTGATGATAATGGAGGCGATGAAGATGGAACACCGAATTGTGGCAAGCCACAATGGTATTGTCGATAAAATCCACTACTCTGCAGGAGAGCAGGTAAATCAGGGAGCAGAATTGCTCTCTTTATCCGATGAATAAATCACTCGACTTTGGAGACGTTGATAGCGTTTGGACCCTTTGGTCCTTCGCCAACTTCGAACTCGACTGTGTCGCCGTCGTTAATTTCGCCTTCTACTTGGGAGATATGAACAAAGAGATCTGATTCTCCTTCTCGCTCGATAAATCCGAATCCTTTGGTCTGATTGAACCACTTGACAGTACCTTGTGCCATACCCGGCCGTCAAGTGACATGGTTAATTATGTTACTACTCCCATTGTACCAAGAAATGAGACAAAGTTATGCATTTTTAATCAGCCAACCTTGGATGATTAAGTCGAACTTCAGTACCCATCAACAGAATCACAATAGCTTGGCCAATTTGTTTGAGAGACTTCTTGGCGCCACGAATAAGTGCTGTAATATGCGTCATCGTGGACAACAGCAAAACATTCTCCATCATCCATATCCATCCACTCGCCATCGAAGTACATATCAGTAAAGAGCGTGAACCATACATCTCCAACTACAGTTTCTCTTGATTCCATGGTAACATCATAGTAGTCGCCTTCCAAATACCAGTTTTCAACTGTGTAAGTGCAATATCCATTACTACAATATGCCTCCAGTGAGTCATAGTCAGTAAATTCGTCTTCCGGGTACGAGCCGGTAATTTGACCATCTGAACTCCACATTTCCCAGTATCCATCATAATCATACCACTTTACATCAGGAATTCTAGTATCTACAGATCCAGACCAAGTGTCTTTTCCGGCTAAAGCGGAGGCCCAGGCATAGAGAAGTATCGATAATAGTACCATTACTCCAATTACAACAGCGATAATAATCACTACCTTTCCGCCGCCACCTCCACCTCTTTGTGTAGTAAGATATTGGGTTTGAGGTGTTTGGTGATACTGCGGCACTTGGATTTGAGGAGTTGGGGTTTGTGGCACTTGATACGGTTGAATCCTTGGATCATCATGGGCTGCATATTCAGGTTGAGACATCCCGTGACCATATTCAGTTGAAGGCTGCACGGGAGATTCATATTCATCGTAATTTTCCACGGGAGATTCATATTCATCGTAATTTTGCACGGGAGAAGGATATACAGGGCTTTCAACCTCTACTTCAGGTGTTGGAGCGATTAATGGAGATGAACAAAATGGGCATGCATTCCAATCGGCTTCGACACCTTGACCACATGAATGACAAAATACCATGTGTGGCAATTAGGGCCCTTGGATATAATTTACACGCTTTAATAATTATTTTGAGCTGCAGATTTTGCACCTATTTTGAGAATCAAAAGCAGCAGCAATCCACATATCCAAACTAAACGCCCCCACGGGAATCCACCTGTGGGTTTTCCATCGTCAATAATTGGATGTTCAACAAATGGATTTTGGTAATTCTGCTCAATTGGAGGAGAATATTGAGGCATGTTCTGAATAACTGGAGCGGCAGGTTGTGGTGAAGGCTGCAGATTATCAGTACGATAGATTACTGCGGTACAGAAGGGGCAAGTCGCCCATTGATTTTGGACTTCTTTACCACATTCACGACAGAACATTTAGTCATCCCCTTGTGCCCATCTACCTTGGAATGAGTCATCAGTATTGTCTACATGCACAAATAAACACAAAGCACTCCAGGTCAAAGTGTTGAACCCATCTCCAAGATTTTCTGAGCCGCCGGCCTTGGTAACCATGAAGTCTAGGTTGTCAGTTCCACTGTGCCATTCCTGCCAGAAGGAAGCATCTCCCCCTGCACTGAAGAAATTGAATGTTGCAAAGCCGTGGGTGAAGAAACTACAATGGTCGCTAGCACATGATTCAGCCGATTCCCAATAGATATCGTTTGATGGGACATCGTGGAATTCCATTTCATCTTCGACAGTCATTCGTACCCATTCGTTCATCTTTGTGAGATTCTCTTCATTGGCACCAGCGGTTGCGATTGAGAGATCGTACGGCCCATATCCCGGTGGGGGAACAATTGGGTAGTTTAGGGAGACCATGTCGAAGTTCATGTAAGCCTTGACGGTCTTGTTTTCCGGTAAGTGGTTAACAAAAGCAGCACTGCCCAAAAGTCCTTCCTCTTCGCATGCCCATAGAGCAGCTACTACTGTGTGGTCCCACTCTCTTTGTGCAATTGCTTGTGCAATTTCCATGCTGACAGTAGAGCCGCTAGTATCGTCGTTTGCACCTTCGCTTGTGCCACCGCCAGGAGGCGTAAATGCGTAGGCCACATCGAAATGCCCACCGAGAACGATATATTGGTCAGGATAGATATTGCCATATTTGTATCCAACAACATTTAGTTGATTCGGGTCATCATCATATCGAGTTACTTCGACAAAGTCGAATCCATATGTATCCCAGAGTGCCTTCATTCCTTCTGCTGCCGCTTCGTAGTTAGCCCCGCCATCGTGGATTGATGCAGAAGCGCACCAACGGTTATTCCAATCAGTAGTTAGCATATCGATGGTATCGAAGGCACGCCTACCATCTACCAGCATCATTTCAGCGCTGTCTTCAAGCGTGAGGTTTAGTGAAACATCAAGTCCTCCATTATTGAAAGTTAATCCGACCGATTCACGCTCGGAATCAAGAATCAAAATTTCAAGTGGCTGTCCTGCCGCAATAGTCATCACAGTAGCATCTCTGAACACGCCATCTGCATCAACAAAGAATAGACCTGGAGTACGATTAACCGAATACGCTACATTGGAATCGACATTAATTGTCAACAACTGTCCACGTGTTGCCATCGTGATTTCTTCAACACTTAGAGCGGGAGTAACGTCATCTGGAATGTCCTCTCCAAAACATCCACTGAATGAGGCGAGGAAAATTAGGATAGTCAATCCAAAAGCTCGCAAATAATCACCACTGGCAAGGCTCTAGAGTTGTCTTTCCACCCATTAGTGGAACTAGGCATTCAGGTACGCGCACGCGGCCATCTTCGAGTTGGTTTTGTTCCATTATGGCGACGAGTGCTCTACTGGTAGCTACTGCAGTGGAGTTTAGTGTATGTACTGCTTCATTTCCTTCACTAGTTCGGAATCTCATACTGAGGCGGTTGGCCTGATAATCTGTGCAATTTGAGCAGGATACAATTTCTTTGTAAGCGCCAGCACCTGGAAGCCAAGCCTCAAGGTCATATTTGCGTGCAGCAACGGTACCCATGTCACCTGTACAGATATTGACAACCTCGTAGTGAAGACCTAAGTTATCCCAAAGGTCGATACAGTTCTGAAGTAATTCTTCATGGTGGTCCCACGAATCATCAGGATGTGAGATAACAATTTGTTCGATTTTCGTAAATTGGTGGACTCGCCAAATTCCACGATCCGATAACCCATGTGCTCCTACTTCACGGCGGAAGCACGGACTAACTCCAACGATTTTAATCGGTAATAGACTCGGTTCGATAACCTCATCCATGAACATCGAAGTCAGAGGATGTTCACTGGTTGCAATCATGTAAAGTGGGTCAGGTGTAATACCATACATTACCGTCTCAAAGTCACTCAAGTCAGTAACGCCTTCGTAGGCCTTTCTATTCATCATGACTGGCGGTTGTACGAATGTAAATCCACGACTGGTAATGAAGTCTACAGCATAGGTTTGTAGCGCTAATTCAAGACGAGCCAAATCTCCCTTAAGGAAGAAGAAGCGGCTACCAGCAATCTTTGCAGCCCTTTCTAGGTCCACCCACTTATTCATTTCAATCAAGTCATTGTGGGTTCTTGTATCGAAGTCGAATTCAGGTTTTTCACCATGGAGGGAATGTTGGGTATTTCCTCCTTCATCAGCACCAACTGGAACAGCATCATGGAGGAGATTTGGGATTCTCATCCGAATAGTATCTCTTTCTTCAAGTAGAGTTTTTGCCTTCTCGTCAAGTGCAGCGATTCTATCTCCAAGGTCCTTTACCTCGGCCATAATTCGATTGCTTTCTGCTTCGTCACCACTCTTCTTAGCATCGGCGATTCCACGTGCTGCTTGGTTACGCATTCTTCGAGCATCTTCCATCTCTTTTTGCGCATTCCTCCAATCATTATCGAGGGAGATTACTGCATCTATTCTTTCATGGGAAATACCGCGTTTATCATGGTCTGCGCGAATAATATCGATTTGGTTCCTAAATAGATCCATATTCAACATCATACATCACCTCACAACGATATTCCAAAATTAAATGCAGTTCCTGCTGCGAATAGGATTCCGCCTACGATGTAGCCAAGAATTGCTCCACCATTGAGTAGAGGCAGTCCTGCTTGTGGTCTACCACTAGCAACGAACATCATCAATGCAAGATAGCCGACGAGACCGCCCAAGACTGTTGCAATTCCGACTTCCAATCCACCAGTTGTAACCCACTGGACTGCAGAAACCACTAGCATTCCAGGGAAGATAACATCGCCCAAGCCCATGAACATGGCTTCTTTCGATTTCTTGCGTTTCTTTGGCTGTGTAGTTTGCACTGGCACATTCTCTTG
>Ga0315327_10000713_pt1 | contig 16774 bp, 24 predicted proteins | sample M110032315metaG_FD_203460 | JGI IMG/M metagenome (GOLD analysis project Ga0315327, IMG submission 203460) | Ammonia-oxidizing marine archaeal communities from Monterey Bay, California, United States - M1 100m 32315 | ecosystem: Environmental > Aquatic > Marine > Coastal | place: USA: California... | reverse complement strand
TATTTTTTAAAGTAAATTGAGTTTCAAAAAGTAGCTTCTCTTCAGTTTGGTTGGTTAAATAAATATTATAATCTTTTATTGCATAATCACCGCTAACCGTTTTTGCTGATAAGCCTCCAGCATCACCTGTGAAAAAAGATTGCCCCTTAGCATAGTTAATTCCGCTTAATAGCCCTGACCCTCGCAAATTAAAATCAGCACTAGTTCCCACCACACCCTTATTGGTTACATACACCCCACTCATTATGTCGGCTCCTGCTATTGAGCTATCAGCTACAAATTGCCGGAATGGGGAGCCGTGAATGTAGTAGTTTTGATAAATATTATTAACAGGGAAAAGCTCAGACCCATAATTAGTATAGGCTTGACCAACACTCAGTAGGGTATGATCAGCCCACAAATAGAAGCTTGACATAGCCTGATTGTCAAATTGTCCTATCATTTTTTAATCCTTCTCCCTTGTAATCTTCGTATATAATGATTAATCATTTCAGACATATATTTAGATGGTTTATACATTGCACCGCTATGCACTGAGTTGCGAGATTGAATACCTTGCCCCGATCTACCTTGACCCATATGTCGAGCTAGGTAATAACTTAACCCAGAGATTCCTCGCTCAATTGCCCTAACCCAGCTTCGTCCACCTTCCCAAGGCATTGGGGTAAAACCCTCGATTTGGTTCATATTGGGAACCTCTACTTTGAAGGTATAAGAACCACGACGAGTACCCCTTCTCTGAAGCCTTGTTCTTTTAGAAACATGCCCTGTAGATTTAAGATAACTTTTCACTTCTGACGTTGGATTTGAACTGTTATCAAATCCAATAAACCCAAATAAAGAGCCCTTTCCATAAGGTAACCCTAATAAATTCCTACTAATGTTTTTTGTGTTAGAAGCCCCCGCATCAATTTCTTTGGTTATCGGGTGAGAATCAAACTCTTTCACTAATTCATCCCTAGCGTTTTCAGCAATCTTCTCTGCCTGATCATAGGCCTTATCCTTGATGTTTTTAGAGTCAAGACCTTTAGAGGCTTGTTTCTCAAAAGCCGCTTTGTTAATTTTTAATTTAAAAAATTTACCCATTAGTCTGTCTTCTCTAGGTAAAAAATATAATAGTACAAGCCAAGATAGTTTTGTACTTGTTCGCTAGAATACTTATTAAAAGTATTTCCATCAATTTTTATTGATTCAGTTTTTGTTCCATCCAGAATAAAATCGCGGGCATTTTGTTCAACTTTTATTTTTACTGCCCCTTTATTGATAATGACGTTTCCAATATTATCTCCAAGCTCTGGGGTCTGATCTGAATAATAGCTCACGATACCCGAATAAACCCCTGAAACCGGAACGTAAGTAAATTCAATTGGGTTAGAGCTTTCACCGTAGCCAGCATAATTATTATTGGAGTATACATTACTGATGACTTTAATGGGCTCTTTGAATACCACGATGTCCCTCTTAAAGGTGTCAAAATGATCCCCCAGTGCCCCTGTGAGCGCCAGTTTATCACTAGATGTTACTAGACTAGCCATTATTAGATTTTATAACGATTTATATAACTTTCTAGGCGCGTATCTTCGTTTTCTGCCACGGTGTCATCACCGGCGACCTGTAAGGGTTCACTTGCAGTAATTCGATAAGCGGTTATCAATCTAGTAAGTTCTTCCTGCTCCGCACTCCTAGCGGCTAACCATGTTTTACTTAATTCATTTTTATTAATTTTACGGACCCGAGCTCCATCTGAGGAAACCTCGATTACAGAATCCGTTCCAGCCGCACCAAGTGTCGAGCGGATTTTTAAATCATAAAAATGTATAAAATATAACTTCTTGAAAATTACTGCTTGATCAGCAGTTAGTCCGGTCCCGCTAAGCTCAAGGGTGGTACTATCTATTTCTATACTTATATTAAGCAAGTTGTTAAGTTGTCCTAAATTTGTACGCAACCAAAAAGAAATGGTAGCAATTGACATATCTGTAGGATCTCCTAACTCTCGATAAATTTCATCTGAAATTGAAACAATTTTAGCCATAATTAAAAACGTATACTTGGGTTAATGTTGATATATCCCTTAACTACTTCCACCCTACTTTTCTGAGTGGAACTGTCTATAACCTGAATGTCATAAACGCCCTGTGTCGCTGCTAGGCCCGTTATAAGGCTACCTGTGAGGCTGACATCCACAACACCATTAGCGTAGCCTGACACTACCTTCATGGGGTTTAAATCAAGAAGAACACCGGAAGCTCCATAAGTTGATCGGGCTTGGCCACTAACTAAATAGTTAGCTAAATTAATGAAAGTGCCGCCCGCGCCAGTTAAGTGAAACTGGTGATAGAAATCCGTTCCCGCCGATAAATTTATGTCAAAAGAAGCAGCCATAATACATCTAGTATTACACCTACTTCTGGAGTTTTATAGGATTTATCTTCCTTCCGCTAAAATATCTTTAGCTTTTTGAGAAAGCGGCTTTGAACGAGCCTTGATTTGCGGCATCTTATAAGTAGCCGTGTGCTTCGTGAATTCTCCCATGAGACGTTTATAAAGATTTTCTTTATTGTCCACAGGGATGATGCCCATCTCAGCGGCGTGACGATGTAAATCAGTTTTATTTAAAGAATCTAAATAGCCTTTATATTCGCCCGCATCTAATGTCCGGTATTTACTAAGACCTGTATCGCCCCACACCTGATCAAGAGTGGAAGGGGTAACCTTGGGAGTTTCCTCTTGTTTGCCGTGGGTTTGCTCTAGATCTGTTACCTTTTTTACCCTCTTAGCCGTAGTTTTTTTAGTACTTTTTTTATTAGTTTTTTTAGCTGCCATAACCTTTTACCTCATTGAAGCTTACACATTTGCCTATTTCTTGAGAAGTTATATAATAAAAAAACCCAGCCTTTCGGCTGGGCTTGTTTAATTGTGATTGTGATTGTTAGCTTAGTTATTGTCAACAACAACACCGACCACGGCACGAGAATCGATACAAACACGACCCTCTTCAAGATAACCGTAGAAGCCAGTCTTTTCTTGACGGGCAACGAACTGGTCATCAGGAAGCGCGGTAAAGGTGCTTCCGCCGCCGTCTTGACGAGCAATCGGACGGATGAAGGCCTCGCGACCCATATCAACACCAACGAGAATTTCGTCAGTACCTGCAGCCCAGTTACCTGAACTACCAGCACCCGGAATAGTTACGCTAGAACCACTAACCATCTCATCAAAGAGGGTGTTGTACTTCTTGCCAATTCCAAGTTCGAGAAGCTCATGTAACACGATACCAAAGATTTCTTGCATACCAGAGGCACGGAAGATTTCTTCACGAATAGTGTACGGAAGAGCAACAGGACCAGCGCTAAGACTACCTGTAGTATTAACAGGGTTGTAAGCGAAGCCGCGGACATATCCCATAATCTCAGGACTCACGAAGAGATCCGTCACGCCCTTGCTGTCCCAATCAGAGGGAGTACCGTTAGCAAAAGAGGTATTAATCCTCTTAGCGCGGGTCATAAGGGTTGATAGATCACCGGGCTTGAATGAGCTATTTGCATCAGCGCCAATAACGTGTGCCAAGCCGTTCGTGCTGGCCTCAGCCAGTGCCTTAAGGATAACGGCCCAAGCATTGCGCTCCTGCTTAACAAGAACTTCTTGCGCCATTCTTTCAACAGCTTTGCTAACCACGTCCAAACGACCACGACGAGCGTAGCGTTTGAGGAAGCTAACTGCACTGTCCAAACGATAAGTGGCAATCTTCATTTCTGAGAGACCGCTTACCTGACTAGTGGGAAGACCACCGGCTACCGCTTGGGACCAAACACTGACGTAATCTACGCCAGCGTCATAAAAGAGGTCCAACGGAATGCTGGGGCTATCATCTTCATCATACAGACTATCATGATAAATCATGCCAGCTGTACCAGCTTGAGATAGTACTTTCTGAGCAACGGGTGCGATAAAAGCGGCGAACGCTTCAGCAGCCTGTGCTTGCTCCAGCGGGTTCTTGGAACCCAAAGCCTTGATAAGCTCTACCTGTTCTGGTGTTTCTTTTAATTTTAATTTCATTTTAAAATACTCCTATTTATTTAAAGGTTTACAGTTCAATCTTGAGCATTACAAGGCCGTCGCTACTCAAGCCACCCAGAACCTTGCCGACTTTCGGCGCATCTGCGACATGAGCCGCATCGTACGCAAGTTCGCCAGCGGCGGCAGCATAAACAGCCAGACCGGGTGTGAGAGCATCAGCTTTAAGGGTTGCACCGCTATAAAGCACAATTCCGCGTGTAAGGACGGGGGCAGCTTGTCCGCTGATCACCCAATCATTCTCCGCAGCTTTACGGGGATGATAGAGCAGCTTCTCGCCGTTCTCGTCAGTTTCACGCACATCATATAAAAGCATACCAAGGGGGATATCTTTCACGCCAGCAGCGCCGCTAGTACAAGCGACAACTTGGGCTTGGGTCCGATACCGTTGGGACACCGTGTTTCCATACGCATTTCCTGCGGCTCCAAACATTTCCACTGGATCGTCTGCACCGGCTTGAAAGCCAGTCGCAGTAGCGATTTTTACCATCGTACCTTTGTACGCTGGAACCGCTCCGCTCCACGAAAATAAATTGATCACATCATGCGGATCATAATCATGTAATGGTTTTAATGTAGGCATATTATTTTACTCCTATTCTTATAATTATTTTAATTCAAATTGATCCAAATCGAAAGCACTCTTGTACTTTTCAAAAATGGTAGGTTCAGCAGCTTCCATGACATTGGGAATCTCAGCCTCTTCAGTCTCAGAATTCTCAATAGCCTCTTCGACTACATCTTTAGCAGAAGCTTCGACAGCCTCTTGCGACTCTTGAGCCGCGGCTGCTTCTTCTTCTGCTTTTTTTTGCTCCTCCATTGCCTCAACAACCTCGCGGCGCTTAGTTTTCATAAGCACGTTAAGTTTATCTTGGTATGAAGAAAAATCTTCATCGCCCATGTCTTTAATGTCAGCGGCAATAAGCTCGCGCTCTTCATCCTCAAGGACAAATTCCTCATCCATTAGAGACATGCGTTGTGTAAACTGCTCTTCCGCTGCTTTGGCAGCCTTTTCGGCTTCCAATTTGTGGAGAACAGTTTGTACTCTATCGAGGGACTCACGTACTTCGGCGTGTTCCTTTTCCAAGGCTTCGTGCTTTTCATTGGCTTGTGTTAGCTCAGTATCGAATCTCTTCTTTTCTGTGCTAAACTGCTCCGAAGCCGTTTTAAGCTGCTCTTGAATAAAGTCACTTACAGCAGAAGCTTCAAGTACCTTGACGCTTTCTTCGGTAATATCTTCAAGTTTTGTAATTTTCATAGCTTTACTCGTATTGTTTTTTACATTATTATTTAGGGTTTGTGAAATACTTTTTTCACTAGATTTAACTATTTTTTCTGTTTTTGGTGATTTAGATTTGTGAGTACAAACCCCTTCGACTTCTGCCGCTGGAGTTTCCGTCAAGCCGATCCCCAGTGGGATGACCTCGTTGAATACCTGTCGATAAACCTTCCGGCCATCTTCCAGATCTCCAGAGCCTCCAAGGCCCTGTAAATTCTCACTTAATTCCTCAATTACAGCGGAATCCTCGATGATTTGAGCATCTTCAAGGTTTTTATTATTTCCTATTAAAACTGCAAGCTTATATTCAGAAAATCCCAATTCCCAGCTAGCAGAAATCTTATTATAATTTTCATCTTCAGGATCGCTTGAATTTTCAATTAATTCTGCGAGGTCCGTATTTACTACTTTCCAGATAACTCCACCCAAGGTGACATTAAATGGTCTTTTTATATCTTTTACCTGATCTTCTGTTAGGGGCTTGTCAGTTCCAAATTCACTAAATCCAGCTGTCAAAATCGTTCCGATTACACGACTACGATTATGCTCAATATTAATTGGTTTATTAATAAAGTTTTTATAAATTTCTAATGCTGTCCCTGTATCAATTACATCCCCATTTTTATTAACACGGTTAGCGACGAAAGCATTGAAGGCCACGGGCAGTAAATCTACATTAGATGCAGTATCAATCTCAGGGATAAAATCCCCGATATCCACCAAGCTAGCCATAGCTAGGTATTTATCTTTTTCCTCCGAGACTAAAGGTTTAACTACTGAACTAAAACTTGTTTTATATTTAAATTCCTTCATAAAAAATTCCTTTCACTAAGCAGAGTATGGTGGTTTAGCTTCGTAATAAACGACGGACATGGCGGTATGACCGGGTGTGAAGCTAGAACACATAATCGGTGGATTTAAAATAATAGAACCAGTAGGAGCTTCCAAGACTGCCAGATCACCATCGTCCTCAAAAGTCAAAGTGCTTGCGGAGGTATGGGCATTTGTTACGGCGGTAACTAGAATTTTACAATCGGTGGCAGCCGAGACTTTAGTAGTTCCATTATTTGATATCTTATTGGCAAAATATTGTGCGGGCATATTTTATTTTCCTTTTTTATTTACTTTCTTCTTGGTGACAGGCACATTCACACGCGGAATCAGCACCGTCGCAACATTCACATATTTGGTTATTGCAGTTACATCCTTTATTTTCACATCCACATTCCATAATAATTCTTTCTACCAGACGAAGCCAAGAGGTTTGTAGTCTTCTAAATACAATTCGTCTATATTTTGAAAATCATAATTTAACCCATGCTCCTTTATATCCTTAGAAGCCTGCTCGAAGTCTCCATCTCTGGGAGTCAACGCGCCAGTTAAATCAAATTCCTCTTCTTTAGTTGGTGATTCTTTGGAAAGAACAATGTCCATTTCAAAAGTTGGTGATTTTACTTCTGGAGTAAGTGGGGCGTCCTCTGCATTAATTTTCGATTTGTTACTTTTTATTTCTAGAAACATATTTACCCGAGCCAACGCCCACTCTCCTCTTGTTTTACCTAGGGACCCACAAGTTGAAAAGGCATTTGCGCCCCCTCGGTAAACTGTTTTTAATTGGGATAAAGTGACCTTACTAGAAGGGTGTTTTTTATTGTGATCTTTAAGCTTACCCTTTAAGAGGAAAACAACCTTTGCAGAAAAAGCGATGGCTAGGTTGGTTTCGGTAGTAGTCTCGGAAGGTTCAGGCGTCGGAGATACAGGGACAAAAGTAGCCTCGGCATCTTTATCGACTGCAGACTTTTCTTCGGGTGCTTCAAAGTCTTCAAAACCGAAATTCTGATTGTTTAAGTTTATATCTTTAGCCATTATGATCCGTCGCCTTTTCAGTACTAAATACACAAAAAGAAAAGGGTTTAGAAAAAAAGAAACAAAAAAAGCTCACATTTTTAATGTGAGCCGTGATCTTACTAATTTAGATAATATATATCTAATTATTTTTTATCACTCTTTAGGGTGGGTAGTGGAACATTAACGTCCACAAGTGGAGCGGTGACCGTAATAGCCTCCTTACTAACTGTAGCCCCTAACACGGACTTATGATTAGCTGCTCCCCCCACTGTTACCGAGGGCAGTTTCTGTGAAATAGCACAACCCATTGTAAAAGTGGTCATAAGTGCTCCGATTGCAATCAACTTAATAGTTTTCATAGTTTAAAAGAGCCATACTGTGACTCAGAACAAGAGTATAAGACAAATCTGAAAATAAGTCAAATCTTTTTTAGTTAGGTTTTATTAAAAAAATAATCTTTACCAAGGTCGAATCCCCCCAATAAGTAAGAATGTCAGAATCAATAGGAAAACACAGCCAATGATAATAAATCGTATTTTTCTTTTTTATTAAAATAATAGATATATCAGTCTCTTTAAGCTGTTTAAAATTTTTAATCTTTTTAATTTGAAAGCCCCGAGACTCAAAATACCTAATAATTTCACTGGGCATTGTTATTTCTCTAGCCCTATGGGTAAAAACAGAAAGAAGGCTTCTAGTCCAGTTTCCGTGGTTTAACATCTCCTTACTGATGTTTGAACTAAAAACATTTCCTCCAAGAGCGTCGTGGGCTTTTCGGACAGCTATGGGGCCACAGCTGTAAGTATGAAGGGGGTCAACGCCGTTGGCTCTTTTTTCGCGCTCGATCTTACTTTCGCTAAGATTGTACAATGTGCCGCACCCTACAGAAAAAAACAAAAGATTAAAAATAAGAATGTTAATTACACTCTTCACTTTGGCATGAGGTCAATGTATGACTTTAAAAGAACATACTGATAAAGATTCAGGGCAACGCTTATTCCCAATAAAAAAGAAAAAGCCATTGCCCATAGGTTTTCCTTAGAAAAGAATGCACTTAAAAAATCAAGTTTTTTCTTATCTAGGTTTTCAATGGGATTTACACATGAACTCATTGTCTTTTGTTTATTTCCTTTCGTGTCTTTTATTAACCACCAATCTCCATTTTTGTCTTTATAGGCCCATTCCTTTTCTGAGCCTATCCACGCTTTTGTATTTTTATCTATGATTTTCACTCACGCATCACTCCTTGATGGGTTTGGAGGACTGTATCCATTAAGCTTGTTAAGCTCATCTACCAATTGTTGAATAATTGCTCTATATCTAAAAATAACTTCGCTAGCTCTTTCTATTAGCTGCTTTTGAGAAGCGTTAACTATTTCCATGTTATAAACCCGCCGCTCTAATCCCTCAGTTTGTTTTTTGTGGTATTCTTCCTGCGCAATCATGGCCGCATCAGTGCTTTCTACTAATTCTACTATTTTTTCAGTATGCTCAATATCCCGGAGATTGATAAAAATACCTGTACAAGTTATAGAGGTAACTAAAACCCCTGCAAAAAAGCCACTAAAAAACACTTTTTTTGCACCGTCTTTTATCTTAAGAAGAAAAGCTTTCATAGCTGTATAGTAAATTACACTTATTTTAATAAAAAAAGAGGAGAAACCTTTCGGTTTCCCCTCTCAGTGGGTGATGTCGCACTAGTTACATAAAGTGCCAACGCTTCGTGGGTAATTAGTCTTCTTCTCTTGGTATACCTCCAGCATACCAACCTTCAGGTAGCTTCACTTTATTTTTAGAAAGAACCCATTCTCCGTTTTTTAGTACGTAAACACGAGCCTCAGAATCAGGGCCAATTCTTACTAGGTCTGACTGTGTATCCACGAAAACAACCCTAGTTGAACCACACCCAGTTAAAAAGAGTAAACTACTCAGAAGTATTATCGTCTTCTTCATTTTTTTTAACTTTCTTTTCTTGTTCTTCAATTCTTTTTCGCCACCTGTCCTTTAGGGACTTGGGCACAGAATCACCGTCACTAGCTTTGGTATCTTCCCTAACTAGGTCGGTTAGCCAATCTAGAAGGGCCTTTATAAAAGCGACCCAAGTCATAGATTAACTTTTCTTTGCGAGACCTCTGGATACGGTATATCCAAGGGCTGTGAGGGCAGAAGCAACGAATCCAAAGACTTGGTTTGCTGTTCCAGCACCTTCTGGGTTTAAAACTCCAGAACCCCAGAGTAATGAACCCACCGCGCAAATAGCGGAAAGCCAAAATTCTGTAGTTTTATATCCGGGTTTTACTTCATTTGTTTTTTTTGTAGTAGCCATAGCTTTTTTATTTCCTTATTATTCTAAATCGCCAAGTTTTTTCAATTCTTCTAATTTGGCATGAGGTTTTTGTATTCCCCCAATTGCCGTGTAGACTGTTAGATCGGGTTTATCCCCGCTATAAATTCCACGATGTACAACGCTCCCCTTTGTTAGCATACGAGAAAATTGATCAAAAGCCCTATCAAGATTCTGCTGTGGTAATGTTTCTAAAATTTGTTTTCCGCCAACGATAACTACGCCAGCAGAGTTACCGCTACTTAAATCAACACCGCCAGAAAGCATGTTGTTTTTTAAGTTATCCCTAACCACTTTACTAATACTGGAGGGACTATCCCAATCACTAACGCCAGCGGCACCAAAAACAATTAACCCAGTGTCTAACACCTGTTTATAGTCATTGGAATCAAAAGCAGAATAGCTGCTATTTTTAGCTGCGGTATGATTAAATAAATGAAATAATCCCGCGATACTCATATTAGCGGTTTCCCAGAAAGGCCCCACTGGTAACCCCGGATAAAGAGTGTTGATTTTTTCGTTGTCTAGTATTACTAGAGGCGATACTATTCCGCGCTCAACCAAATCCCAAACTTTAACCAAGGTGGCATAAGCATTTGCATTAACCTTTTTCCCTTCGGAATGTTTTGGTAATGCAAGTACAACACCTACTTTATCAGTGGGAGCCTTAATTGTCCGCTGCATTTCTTGGGCGGTTTCAACCAACGGACAAACGGTTCCTGCGCCTGAGCCACCGCCAGCCCCGGCACAAACAAAAATTCTATCTACTGATTCCCCAAAAGAATCATACATAAAATCGAGAACATCCTCTCTATGATCAGTATATAATCTTTCAGCAAGATCTGGATTCTTTCCCGCTCCACCATTACCGATACAAAGTTTATTATCAAGATTAATTGTATTTAAATCTTGCTGGGCTGTATTAAGAACGGCAATTTTTCTATAGCCTAATTTATGAAAAGATTCTGCAATTCTAGAGCCGCCTTGCCCCGCGCCGATGAAAGCAAAGTTAAAGGCCACGTTGCAGTTATCTTTATTTTTATCTTCCTTTTCCACGACGGGCTCCGGCATGGGAATAGGAATTTCAGGCATAGAAATATCCACACTAGAATCTGTATTCATATAAGAATCTAGATCATCAACGGGGGGTTGATTATCTGGTGCAGGAGAATTTAAATTTTCAGTATTCATTACCGAGTACTAATTACACGACTTTTTCTTCTTGAGACTCCTCTTTTTCAGACTCTGCCTTATTTAAGGCCTCTAAGACTGTTTGAACTGACTGCTCCAGAACAAGGTGTTCCTTGTGACTTAGCTTCATTTCCCGTGCAATTCCAACTAGGTTATTGAAAGCTATATCGACGGTCATTTCATTTTGATTAATGGGGGTATTTTCACTCATAATTAACAACCATTATAGTATTATCTAAATAAAAAGTCAAATTAATTAATAATATCTTTTAAAACTAAATGGCTAGAAACCATAAGGACTAACCATGTTTGGCGGCTTTTTACTTTATCAACCCTATGTATTGTCTTGGGAGAAAATTCAATAGCATGATATCGGGGGACGTAAGCTTGAATCTCCTTAAAACCAACCACCCCGTCTTTTTCTAAAGCTATTGAGAAAAACTTTCCTATAACAGCCTTAGATTGTTGCCACATAAAATAATCCATCCAATCCAAAAAGTCGCCGCGCTGAAATCTAAGAATGTAATTAACAAGGAGGTGCGGGGTTAAATTCAGGTCATCTGTGAGAGTGTGTAATTCTTTTTTAAGTAGACTATTTTTAAAAACTGAACGAGTATTTATGTATTCGTATTCTGAAAGATTTTCCCTCTCCATAGAATTTCCGGTACGTCTACCAAAGCCAGAAGCTCTCTTGAATTCTTGTCCCTTTATATAAGATGAAAAATTATCTATTTTTTCTTTATGAGACGATAGATTGTGGGTTTTAAATTGCATATAAAAAAGTAGCGCTATATCTCTTTGACTTTACAGGGGGAACCCAGTGAACTACGTGGACGCCGTCGAACCTGTAGCCGTTGCCTTTTATATCGGGAAATGATTTGGTTTTTCCTTCCTTATCAGATTCTTCTACGCTTGTGCCATTATAATAACACTCAGGGTCACCAATTACAAGTTTATTTTCGCAATCATCTTGCAGGGGTACGATAATAGTGTGAATGGATCTCTGCATATCTTTGTGGGGCGGAATAAAATCCCCGGCTTCGTATCTATTAAGTTGGATCTCTTTCACCGGAAGTCCATTAAAAGTAATGTCTAGGTGTTCCTTAAAAATATCACTAAAGCAATCTCTAGAAAATTGACAAGAAAAATACTCTCCTAAATCTTTTTTTAATCCATAGTTCGGAAAAAAAGTTTTTCGTGACTTAAAAATGTCAGGATTATCTTCTGCAAAAGATACTAAAAAATCACAGGAGAAAAAAGATAAAAAATCCTTTTCTATTTTTATATCACTGAGTATTTCCCTTGTTAGGTCCACCGAGTCCTTTATTTACGAGCCAAACATTATCGGTTGAAACATCCGGAGCTTCGGCTATATCATGATGGGGCATCTGTTGGGACTTAGGTCCCAGTTCCTCATGTAAGCCACCATCAAGCTCCCGCCCGAGTCTTGCCACCATTTCCTCTTTACTTTCATATTCAAAAGAGGGGTTGTCCTTATAAGCTGCTTTAAAGTTTTCACCGGATCCGCGCCGCCCCCTTACGTAATCTAAAATAGATTTAAAATCATCAACCTCTTCTCCCGAAAGATTATTTTTTTCAATTAATTTTTCTACCACACCAAAAAGGGCATTTACTTGATTATGCCAATCATGTACATCTCTAATTGAATAACCTGTTTGGGTATCTATTTCTTCCTCACTAATTCGAACAGGGGCATTAATAACTTCCACCAAGGCCCCGTTATCAAAGTCTCCACGCCACTCATGAATGGTTGGGTCAAATTTAAGTCTTTTAAATTTATAATGAGTTGAGTCGTGCTGCGTGGACCCAACGTTTCCAGCAACTCGACCCATAAATTCCCCCGATGCCTTATTGAAAACAAGTAGAAACTCAGTGGCACCGGGCCCTTCCATCAGCGCGTGAAGCTTGTCGCCCTGCTCATGAACATGGGCATTTAATTGAACATTGATTTTATCACTCATAATATTTTTATAACGTCCACTGCAGAGTCCAATTGCCATTAACTACATTATAATAGTCCCTTCGGTGAGCAGTCGCTCCACAAGTACCATTACCGCAACCGTAAGTATAATACCAGTGATAATAAACAATCACCATCCCATTTTGAATTCCGCCATAACTAGCATTGATTATGCTTTGCGCCCTACCGACGACGTTGGTGTTACCGTTACCGATATTAACGGCGATAGCTTTCATACCCACTTGACCGACAGAGCTAAAGCTAGTTCCGTCTGCAAATACAAGGGCGTTACATCTTACGGTACCATTTACGTCGAGCTTGTACGCGGGGCTATTGGTACCAATTCCGACTCTACCGTCATATTCAAAATTAACTAAAGGATTATTTGAAGCATCAACAATTTCAAGATTTCCATTGGTGCCTGTTCCGTCGTATCTGAGCCCCATAGTGTGGTTTGCTCCCTCACCGAATAGCAAGCCATATTTGTTTAAGCCGATGTTCGAAAGTAATATATCCCCAGCGTTGATTTCTAATTTTTTAGTTGGAGAGGCTGTCCCGATGCCGACTCTGCCATTAATTAAATCAAATGTTACCTTGTCTGCATCCGTATTCCAACGATTAGCAAAATGCATTTTAGAGCCATTTGATGCTCCAGTAACCCTTATACTGCCGCCCTCTGTGGCGTTTTTGTCGTAGAAATTTATTCTGCCCGTTCCGTTGTCCGAAGTGGCAATGGTTATTGTTTCTGCTGCGTCAGTATAGTCTCCAATTTGAAGTTCTGTTGCTGGCGAAGTCGTCCCGATGCCGACATTGCCAGTGGTAGTGTTAATGATCAGATCAGGACCGGTTCTACCACCAGCCATTAATTCTAAATTTTTACTAGAGTCGCAATTTATCCGAACTCCTAACGATCCATTATCATATAAATCAACGCTACTTGCGCCAGAGTCTCCTGAGTCAATTCTAACCCTCGTACTTCCACCAGAGGATACTTCTAGAAGCTCACTCGGCGAAGTCGTCCCGATGCCGACGTTGCCGCCTTCATTTATTACAAGTCTAGTCGTCCATGTACTAGCACTACTACCTGCCAGTGTCGCTGTAGACTCGGTTATTCTAAATTGACCTGCATTGGCACTTTCAAACCCCCAACCAGAATCAGCTGAAGCACCATTGTTAGACCACATTTCCATCTGACAGTCATTGGCAGCTTTTGATACTAATCGTAGCACCCTCTCTCCAGCGTTGTTTCGCACATCTAATGGCACTCCCGGTGAAGTCGTCCCGATGCCGACTTTGCCAGCATTAAAAATCCAATCTCCACCGTAACTGTGGAAGACAAAATCATCCGCTACAACGTCACTTCTTTGCCCGACAAGGAAGTCGAGGTTATCACTAGCGTCTCTAAAGTGGATAGCATTCTGATCGCCACGAAGAGTTATGGCCCCTCCTTGTGCGAGGTCTAGCATCGTAGCTGGCGCACTCGTACCGATGCCGACGAGGCCCGCCGTTGTGATGGACAACCTGTCGTTGCTGCCGACCTCTGAACTGTTGGAAATCTTAAAGCTGTTGCTGTCCGAATTATCCAACCCAATCGCCCACTCTTGATCAGCATCCTTAAACCACAACGATGCATCACCACCGCCTGTGTTCTCCAGACACGCTGTTGAAATAGCTGCGGCGTTTGTTGAAACTACGTGGAGGGGTCGGGTGGGGGCCGAAGTACCGATGCCGAGTTTGCCATCTGCGAGAGTCATATAGGTTACATCACCACTCCCTGTACCACTGTCCATCCAGTCCCATGAACCTCCTCCAGTATTTCGGCTATAAAAAGTCATTCGGTTGGTGGCTGCACCTCCCATATAAATATTACCGATATAGTTTGAATTATTATTGAGTTGTAGCCCAGACGTCCAGTCGTCAGTACCACCATCAAGAGATAGCAATGCAGTCGGCGCAGTCGTTCCGATGCCGACTTTGCCATCATTAAGAATCCGCATCTTTTCGCTATTATCAACCTGAAATGCTATGTAAGAATTTGATTGGGTATCATCGTCGTCAGCGCATATCTCAAGATTTCCCGTGCTTGCCTGAACAGTCGCATAACCACCGTCAGAATCAGTGAGTCTAAATTCAGGAACGGTGGCTGAAATATGTAGTGTTGTAGATGGCGAATCTGTTCCGATGCCCAAGCGTACGTTGCTGGTATCCAAAAACAGTTGGTCCTTGTCACCACCAAATGTGCTGCTATTTACGTAATATTGTACTGCTCCTGCTGTGCCTACTGGGTCGCTCATATTTTAAATTCCTTTTTAATATCTTGGATACAAGAAATCACTTCTATCATCGGTAAGAAGTCTTCCTGCATCATCTGTTGGATAAATAACCACGCTACCTCGCCTTCCAGATGCAAAAGTTATTACTCCAAGATTAATTACACTTCCGCTAACAAAAAAGCCCCTTTTTTGCTCATCTAAATCAAATTGCCCACGAAAAGCCAAAGAAGAGCTTTTATTTGAGCCAATAGAGGAAGTTGTGCCCACAGACTCAAGATTCAATCCAGAAGCCTTATAATTCATAGCTAAAAGGTTTCCGGTGATAAAATCAATATCTACATTGTATTTTTCAGTTTTATTGAAATTGTCCATCATGTTTCCAGACTGATGCCCAGAAACCACATAGTCAAACCCCACAGTAAAATTAATTGGAGTCTGAAGCTGCCTGTCAGCGTAAAGCTTGTGCCCCAAGTATGTTACAGGCTCACGACTTAAATCCAAAGAGATGTCACATGATTGCACAGAGTCGTTTGTAAATTCTACGAATTCTTCTTCTGTTATAACAATGTTTTTTATGCCGAAGTTATCAGCAGTAGTAGCTGCAAAAGTAGATGCGTTAGATGAGTTGGTGGCATAAAAAGACAGTTCATCCTTAAGCGCAGTAATTGTAGCTTCAAACTCTACCCACTCAGCTATGTTTATCTGTGTGTAATTTGAAGTCGTTGGTGTCGCACTATAACGCAGCCAGTAGTAACTAGTGTCATTATATATATTTATCCCCTTAAAATTTCCACCCGCTGAATCTACATAAAATTTTCCTTTTATTCTGTATCTTTTTCCAATTTCCATGCCCAATGATTTAACATGCATGGCATGAATAGAATTTACGGTGTCGCCATTAAATCTGAGGACGCTTGATAGCCCCCCATAACTAGCTGTCCATGTATTGGTTCCATTAGAGGCTGTAAAACCAAACGGATCAAGTTCGACTGCAAATCTTGAAGCATAAACAGTCTTGGGGTCTTTGGTAACACTAACATTAATATGCGCTGGTCTTATTACCTGTGGCATGTTTGCAATGCGTGTGTTGTTTGGGTTTATATATTTTGGAACACAAAGACTTACGCCACTGAATCCTGTTTCAGCAGTTTGTGTATTTATATAAGGAATGCCCACTCCTGTGGTAAGACCCTTTTGAAAAATTGCATTGTCTGCAACTGCACCAATGTTAACAGTTGCTAGTTCATTAACCCCAAAGGTAACATCGTATCTATTGTAATAGCAGTTTTGGAAAACAATATAATCTTGATCGCCCGCTGTAGGAGATGCAATATCTTGGACATCGCAAAATGCAAAACCCGTGGGCGGAAAAGCGTAATCACCCGTTGCGTATTCATGAATGTCTCCCTCGCCTTGGCCCTTTATTGCTAAATAAATATTTCTTTTATCTGCTGTTTTATCCATGAGTCCAGAAACAAATGGAACAGGAACTTCTTCAGGAAATTGACCCAGCTGCTTTTGAACACTGAATCCCATTCTTTCTTCGTTGTTGATTCCATCAGATAAATAGCTGAAATCAATGTTCACAGAAGCAGGGGCAGTGCGCTCTTCAAACTCGGAAGAGGTTCTACCCAAAACAGTTACTGGTTCTTTAGGAATATCAAAGCTGTAATCAAAGCTTTGGATTTTATTTAGCCTTTGTAGGACTTGATACTGTAAACCGTTTCCAGTAACGCCAGTTATTGCCACGCTGGTTTCTCCGGGGGGAGAACCAACGAACA
>Ga0315327_10000712_pt1 | contig 16779 bp, 20 predicted proteins | sample M110032315metaG_FD_203460 | JGI IMG/M metagenome (GOLD analysis project Ga0315327, IMG submission 203460) | Ammonia-oxidizing marine archaeal communities from Monterey Bay, California, United States - M1 100m 32315 | ecosystem: Environmental > Aquatic > Marine > Coastal | place: USA: California... | reverse complement strand
TGACGATGGAAGACAAGTTAGCAATACTAATGCTGAATAATGTTCCAAATAATTTATTAAATGACCAATTTTTAGATGCTTTAGAGAATAAATTAATATTGTCAAAAAATAAAGGAGCTAGAACAATATTGATATCAACAAAGTTAAAGCATTTTTCAGCAGGTGCAGATCCTAAATTTTTATTAAATTCAAGAACAAATAGTGATCCTATGAGATTAATTAATATCATAGAAAAAATAGAAATACCCTGTGTGGCAGCAATTAGAGGAGGAGCATTAGGAGGAGGATTTGAACTTGCTTTAGGATGTGATTTTATAATAGCATCTGATACTGCTAGAATAGGTTTAGTTGAAGTTTCTGTGGGTTTAATGCCTTTATCTGGAGGTGTTCAACGTTTAGTTAATAGAGTTGGTCTTGCTAGAGCAAAAGAGATTACTATGTTTGGTAGAAGGTATGATGCCAAAACTTTAGAAACTTGGGGAGCCATTAATATGGTAGTTCCAGATATAAAACTATTAGATTCTGCAATATCATTTTCTAAGCAACTAGCTAATGGACCTACTACAGCTTTTAAAGAAATTAAAAAAATTGCAAACGTTACAGCAAAAAATGGAATAAAAGAAGCTGATAAATATATGAAGAAATCTAATAATAAAGTTTTAACTTCTGAAGATGCAAAAAAAGGTATTTCTTTTTTGGCAGGAAAATTAAGTACTATTAACTTTAAAGGAAAATAAAAAATGTCTGGACCTTTAAAAGGTATAAAAGTAATTGATTTTACTAGAGTGTTGGCAGGACCGCACTTTACAAAAATGCTTTCAGATATGGGAGCAGAAGTTATAAAAATTGAACATCCAGAAACTGGAGATTTGGCTAGGTTGGGTAGTCCTATAAGTGGTAATTTTTCTCATTATTTTGTTCAACAAAATGTAGGAAAAAAATGTATTTCTTTGGATCTAAATAAGGATGAAGGTAGAGAGATAGTTCGAAAACTATGTGGTGATGCAGATATAATTGCTGAAAATTTTAGACCCGGAACTTTAAGTGCTTTTGACATAGATTATGATAGTATTAAATTATTAAATAAAAAAGTCGTATATGTTTCTATTAGTGGATATGGGCAATATGGACCATTAAGAGGAAGGGCGGCATTTGCCCCAACAATTCATGCAGAGTGTGGAACTGCTCATACAAAATTTAAACATGTTGGCACGGACTTAGATGATTTTTCTAATATGCAGAGTGACTTTTCGCATGCAGATGTTTACACAGGCTTAGAGGCGGCAGCGTCTTGTCTTGCAGCTTTACATAATGCAGAAAAGACTGGATTTGGGCAACATATAGATGTGTCCTTAGCTGCAACGATGATTGCTGTTAATGAAAGAGCGCACGCTGAATTGGCTGGTATGGATGATAGAAATGATGAACCATTTGCATTATCTGCTCCAGAGTCTCCTTATATAAAACTTTCAACGGGAGATATAGCAGTTATTGCTGCTAGTCCAATTTTAGGAGTAGTATTTACACGTTATGCGAGAATGATGAGACGTTTAGATTTATTGGAAAATCCGTTATATAAAACTGCTAAATTGCGTCGTAAGAATTTTAAGAAATTGATGAAAGAGGTAAATGATTGGGCTTCGACTTTTAGAAGTATTGAAGATTTAGAGGCACAAGTGGGAGAAGTGGGGTTAGCAGTGGGCAAATTAAATAGTATGAAAGATTTTGCTGAAGGTGAATGGGGAAGTCATTGGGGAGCAGTAAGAGATATTGAAGATGGCAAGGGGGGAATAATTAAAATACCGGGCCTTCCTTGGAAGTTCTCTAAAACTAATTGTAAGCCAGGAAATCATATGGCTACTAGAGGTATGGATAATAAAAGTATTTTACAAAACCTTGGTTATTCAAAGGCAGAAATAGAAGGTTTTTACAAGAGGAAAGTTATTGCAGAAGGAAAATTTTAATTATGTTTGATTTAAATTTAAAAGATAAAGTTATTCTTATTACTGGAGGGAGTGACGGTTTGGGCTTTGCTTCTGCAAAGTTATTATCTGAACAGGGAGCTAAAGTTGTTATATGTGGAAGAAGAAAAGATTATCTTAAAGAAAAAGCTAATATAATTAGAGAAGAAACAAAAAATGAAGTTTTAGATATTCATTGTGATGTAACTAATCCTGATCAATGTAAAAATTTAGTGGAAAAAATTATTTTAAAATTTAAAAATATTGATGTTTTAGTAAATAATGCTGGTTCATCATCAGCGTTTAGTTTTGAAAGTGTTACAGACCAAGACTGGGAAGATGATATAAATTTAAAGTTGATGGCTGCAGTAAGAATGTGTCGATTAGTATTACCTTATATGAAATTTAGAAAGTCTGGCTCAATAATTAATGCGGCAATAGGAGGAGGAAAAGCGCCAAAAGCAGAACAGCTTCCAACATCAGTAACTAGAGCTGCAGGAATAAATTTAACAAAATCCTTATCCAACGAGTTTGCTCCATTTAATATCAGGGTTAATGCTGTTTGTATTGGTTTAATTAAAAGTTCTCAATGGGAAAGAAAAGCCCATAATTCTGACGTTCAAACATTATACAATGAATTGTCAAAGAATGTTCCTTTAGGAAAAGTAGGAGAAGAGAGTGATTATGCAAACTTAATTGCTTTTTTGTCATCAGATAGAAGTGCTTATATTACCGGAACAGCAATTAATATTGATGGTGGAATGTGCCCAGTAGTTTGAAATTAATTATATTTGTCATAAAGATTTTAGTGTACAAATATTAACGATTAGTTTTAACTAAAGTATTATTCTTTTTACTTCCATTTATTAACCAAATGGGTCTTTTAGAATAGTTTACGCTGTGTCCATCTTTTTGGTCATAATTTTTTGTTTTTCTATTAAAATTACTTTTTGATGACATATATCTATAAACAATTCCAGCTCTTCTTAAAGGTGAATTATTTCTGTCAGAACCGTGAATTAAGTTAGCATGATGTAAAGATATTTGTCCGGGTTCCAAAAAAATATAATCTTTAATTTTATTATTAATGTAATTTTTATTAATACCTGCATTTAGTGCAGTGTTATTATTATTAACTTCATGTTTATATGTATTATCTTTATGTGAACCCGCTATAACAGCTAAACAGCCGTTAATTTTTGTAGCCTTGTCTGCTGCAATCCATACTGAGCAGGTAGACATTGGTTCAATAGGCCAATAATGTGCATCTTGATGCATTGGTACTTCCATACCATCAAAAGGAGGCTTACAAAATATCTGGCTTCCCCAGAGTATGATATCATTACCAATAATAGATTTTACTATATTTATTATTTCTTTAGTATGAGCTAATTTTAAAAAATATTTATGATTAATATTATTTAATTCTCCTTTAGTTCCTCTTTTTATATGAGGACAGACAATTTGTTCTGGTCGTATATTTGGATTATTTTTGATAATTTCATTAATATTTTTTTTAAGCAGCTCAACTTGTATTGGAGAGAATTTCCAAGAAGGAGTAATATATCCATTTTTGTGATATTTCTTTATTTCTATTTCATTAATAGTCATTATTATAGATAATCCTTATTTGCATTAAATTCTTTATTCTTATCTAAAACACCTTCTCCAGGAACATGGTTAACTTCTAATCTAATACCGTCCGGATCTTCAAATAAAATATAATAATAACCAGGAGCCCAATCACCTTCTAATGGGCCGCGTATAATTAAGGCTTTCATTTCTAATAGTTTATCAAATATTAAATCTATATCTTTTTTATTTCGAGCTCTAAAACAAAAATGGTGAAGTCCTATATTATTTTGGTTAAATGATACACTATCAATATGTTCATTAATTTGCTGAATCATAATACCAGTTCTTGCACCTACGTGATAAATAGATTTTTCTCCTTCATGAACTCTTGTTAATCCTAGAAATGGTAAAAGCTCATTATAAAATTTTTTTGATTTGGAGATATTTTTTACTGATAAAGCTATATGAGCTATTCCATTTATATTTATCATAGATATTTTCCTAATTACTATTAAAGATTTAGATATTTTATGCTTTAATTATAGTATATTTATAAATAGAGGAAGTCATTATGAAAATTTCAAGTATAGATACGCTTAGAATAGAAGAATTTCCAAATTTACTTCTTGTAGAAGTAAAAACTGATAATGGTCTTATAGGACTAGGAGAAACTTTTTATGGGCCTGCTTCTGCAGAAGCGCATATACATGAAATAATAGCACCTTATTTATTAGGAAAAGACCCTTTAGATATTGAATTGCATCAAAAAAACTTAATAGGATATACAGGTTTTATTGGTGCATCTGCAGAAAGAAGAGGGTCTTCCGCCATTGATATTGCCTTATGGGATATATGGGGAAAAGCTACTTCTCAGCCAATTTGCAACCTCTTAGGGGGTAAGGTTAAAGATAAAATTAGAGTATATAATACATGTGCTGGTTCACACTACATTAGGAAGTTACCTACTCAAGGTACAAGTAATTTTGGTTTAGATAATATTGATAAATTTGAAGATTTAGATGCTTTTTTAAATAATCCTATAGATTTAGCTTATTCTCTTCTAGATTCTGGTATAAATGCGATGAAAATTTGGCCATTTGATTTTGCGGCGGAGAAATCAAAAGGTCACTATATTTCATCTGAAGATATGAAAATTGCTCTTACACCATTTGATAAGATAAGAAAAGAATTAGGTGATAAGATAGATATAATGGCGGAATTGCATTCTATGTGGAACAAACCTCAAGCAATTAATATATGTAAGGAGTTAGAAAATTATGACCCTTTATGGATAGAAGATCCCGTTTTTATGGATCATTTATCAAGCTTAGAAGAAGTTTGTAATAGTACTTTAGCTCCGATTGCTGTAGGAGAAACTAGAGGAGGAAGGGCAGATTACAGATCATTATTAGAGCTTAATACCCTTTCTCAAATTATTATGGATATTTCTTGGGGGGGAGGAATATCAGAAGCAAATAAAGTTTCTTCTATGGCTGAAATATGGCATTTACCTATTGCTTTTCACGATTGTACAGGACCTATAACTTTGACGGCAAGTACACACTTAGCATTATCAAATACAAATTGTTATATACAAGAAATGGTTAGAGCTTTTTATTATGGTTGGTATGATGATTTAGTTACTTCTTTGCCACCTGTTGAAAATGGCTTCATTACAGTCCCTAAGGGAAATGGCTTAGGGTTATCACTAAATACAGAAGTTTATAGTAGAAAAGATATTCATATAAAAACAAGCAAAATTTAGTTCATTAAAATCTTATTATGTGCCTCTGAAATAGTTTTATGATTTGCTATTGCATTTTTATCTAAATCAAATTTGGGTGGAAATTCATGTATAAAATTATTATATTTATCCTCACCTCTAACTAGAAGAGCTGAATCTTTCGTATCTATTGCTTTAGTTTGTTTTACTTCAGGAGTTGTATATCTTATAGCAATTCCTATTCTTCTGTCCTGTGAAGTATTAATTTTAGATGAATGAGCTAATTTAACATGATGTAACGAAATTTCCCCAGCTTTTAAAGGCATTGCTTTAGTATCATAGTTAGATAAGTTTATATCTAATTCTTGTCCTCGGCTTAGCAAATTATTTTTATTAAAAGTTTCTATATGATTTATATTTTTCCATTTATGACTTTTAGGTATTACTTCCATAGGCCCGGTTTTAATATTTGCCTCCGAAAGTGCTATCCAAGCTGTAACTACATCATCTGGTTGAAGCCCCCAATACTCTGAATCTTGATGCCATGACACAAACATATTATCATTAGCTTCTTTAATAAAAAAGTTAGAACTCCAACATAATATATTAGGACCTAAAACATCTTCAATAGCATCTAAAATTTTATTATTATTTACTATTTCATTAACCCATTTAAATAGTAAATGAGATTTATGTCTATCATTACCGGAAATAACACCTCCTGAAGATTTCTCATAGTCTTCTAACTTTTTTCTATAAGATGAAGCTCTTGCTTTTGACATTATTTTAATTGGAAATAAGAAACCATTATCTTTAAAAAATATTTTTTGATCTTTGCTTAAAATTTTTGTCATTAATATTATACACTATTTAATCGTTTTTAAAAAATCTTCTATTAACCCGCTAGGAGTTGATATTACATGTTCTTTATTAGGAAATTCACCTGATTGAACTTCTTTAATAAACTTTCTAAAGCCATCAATTCTCTCTAATTGCATTTTTTTCTTAAGCTCATATAAGTTTTTATATTGTTTAGAGTGTCTTACATATGGAGGGCCATTATTACCTAATATATCATCTGCAAATAAAAATTGGATATCTCCACCTCTACCTGCTCCAATAGAAGAGGTTAGGAGAGAAGTTCTTTTTGTTATTTCTATTAAAAGATTTTCAGGAATGACTTCTACTTCTACAGCATAAGCTCCTGCATTTTCAAAAATTTTAATTTGTTTATAAATCCAAACAGCTTCATCTAAGGTTTTTCCAACAGCTTTTAATCCTCCAGTCCATGTACTTCTTCTGGGAACTAACCCTGCATGACCTTGCACAGGAATTCCAGCTTTTGTAGCTGCTTCAATAAATTCCGGACTCCATTGAGTCATAACAGCATCTGCACCTATTTCCATGGCTCTATAACCTAATTTTACTGCTTCATCTTTTGTTGCAGCAGCTATTAATGGACAAGAAAAAGCCATAAATGTATTTGGAGCAGCATTTCTTATAGCTATGGCTAATTCAGGGTTTTTAGGATCAAACCTTACTTTCATGGTATCTATGCCTGCTTCTTCAGCTGCAGCAGCTTCTTCGATAGAAAAGGGAACAGTTTCTGTTAAGGTTTTTTTACCTTTTTGATCTCTTAAATCTTTAATAGTATAATTTCGAGTACCATAAACACCCCCAACAGTCATAATTCTTTTTAGGCCTTTTTTATTTGCATCTCTTGAAGGTATGTTGCCATCACCAGTTGCATGACTTACCATAATTTTAAACCCCTTTATAAATTATTCTGAAATAACTTCTTTAACGCCATCAACTGTATCTTTTGCTGTATCTTTTGTCCATTCATATGCATCACTGGCATTTTCCTTTATTCTATCGTAAGTAGAACAAGAACTTATGAATAATAAACTAAGTAATATAATTAAAAATTTCATTTTTGTTTCCTTATATAATATTGATATTTAGATATATTAAGGTTAATTTTTAAGCATGTATAGAATTAAAATTTAATTATAATAAATATTAAAAATATCTTATAGTATCTTATAGTAATAGTTATTATTAGAGGATTTTATGAAAACAATTAGAAGAATAATTTTCAACAATGATGTAAAAGTTTTACATGGAAATGATGGTGCATATTCAGAAATAAATAATTCATCTTTAAAATGTAAATTTTTACCTCCTGTTGAACCAGCTATTATAGTTTGTGTTCATTTAAACTATAGAAGTAGATTAGATGAACTTCAAAGAGTACAGCCAGAAGCTCCTACATACTTTCTTAAACCTACTTCATGTATTAATAGTCATTTAGGAGAAGTTATTCGTCCTCCAGGATGTAAATTTTTGAATTACGAAGGGGAAATAGCTTTAATTGTTGGTAAAACTGCTAAAAACATAGATATAGCAAAAGCAGGTGAATATATTTTAGGATATACAATTGCTAATGACTTTGGTTTGCATGATTTTAGAGATACAGATGAAAATAGTATGGTTCGAGTTAAAGGATCAGATACATTAGGGCCTATTGGCCCAGATTTAGCAATTGATTGGGATTATAGGAATAAGTATATTAAAACTTTTGTTGATGGAGAAATTGTTCAAGAATCTAATACAAGTAATATGATATGGTCTCCTGAATATTTATTAACTGACCTATCTCGTTCAATTACTTTTAATAAAGGGGATGTAATTTTGACTGGTACGCCTTCGAATTCAAGGCCAGTAGAGCCAGGTTCAGTTGTTAAGGTAGAGGTTGAAAATTTAGGAGTATTGCAGAATACTATAGTAGAAGGGACATCATCCTTATTAACTGGAGTAGGAGCTACACCAAAAGATTCTGATCATATTCGTTCTGTTTCTCTTGGCTCTGATAATAATTAATTTATAGGATATTAAATTGTCAAAAAATTTTTCAGATAAATACCTTGAAGCATGGAATAAAAGAAGTATTCATAAAAATATGGATAGCTTGCAAATTCCGGAGAATAAAGATCAAGCATATAAAATTCAGGCAGGATATGAAAAAGTTAGTAATAGTGATTTATTTGGATGGAAAATAGCTGCGACAAGCTTGGAAGGACAAAAACATATTGGGGTAGATGGTCCAATTGCTGGAAGATTATTGAAAGAAAGATTTAATAAATCTGGAGCTTCTATTTCCTTAGAAAAAAATTTAATGAAAAAAGTTGAAGCTGAGTTTGCTTTTAAGTTGTTAAATGATATTCAGCCTAGGTCTAATGAATATAAGATAGATGAAATTCTAGAGAGTATAGATAGTGTAGGTCCTGCTATTGAAATTCCTGATTCAAGGTTTTTAAATTTTGATAAAGTAGGTGGTAATTTGATAATTGCGGATAATGCCTATGCCGGTGATTTTATATTGGGAAATAAATTTGTTTCTGACCATAAAGGTATAGGTTTTAAAGATTTTCAAGTAAGCTGTTATAAAAATCATGAGTTGGCGGAAAAGGGAATAGGTAGTAATGTCTTAGGGGACCCCTTAAAAGCATTAAAATGGATTATAAATGAACTAAGTTCGTTGAATATAGTTTGTAAGAAACAACAAATAATTATTACGGGAACTTGTATTAAACCTCTAACGGTGCAGGCAGGTGATAACATTGTTATGGATTTTTATGAGCTTGGTAAAGTAGATTGTCATTTGACTTGAATTTATAATAACCAGTCTTTTACTAATTTTTTAATAGAATAATTGATTTTAAAATTAATATCGTTTTTTATTATATCTCCATTCATTATTGGATAGGTAGCACCTTTAGTATTACTAATAATTTTTAAATTATTATTATTATAAAATTTGTTAAATTCATTAGCTAATTCTTTAGCATTAGTTCTTAATGACGGGCAGTTATAAATCTTTTTTAATTTTATTTTAGTATTAATCATTTTAGTCACTATTTCTGCAGCATCTTTTATATATATTATATCTAAAGGTGTAGAAGGTATATCTATTTCATATTTAGAGTTAGGATTAGAAGAAGCAAGAGCCATATCTGATATTCCTGCAGCTACACCTCTATAATTTAAGCCTGGACCTATTATAATTGGGAATCTAATACCGGTAATATTCATTTTATAATTTTTTACATAGTAATTTGCTACTTGTTCGGCCATTAATTTAGTTAAGCCATAGTTAGTAGAGGGTTTTAGGGTAGAATTCTCTTTTACTGATTCTTGTATATAAGTACTTTCCTCTCCAAAAACCACTGTAGAGCTTGCCCAGATTATTTTAGTATTTTTATTTTTTAACTTATTTAATAAATTTGCAAAACCAATAACATTTATATTTACTGCATTATTAAAATCTTCATTAGCAGCTCTTAATAATCCATTACCATTTCCTCCAAAAGCAGCTAAATGAATAATATAGTCCCATTCTTCTGAGCTTAATGCATTAAGCATTTTTCTTTTATCAAGAGTGCTACATTTAAAATAATGTTGAATTTTATAATTTTTCAGATTTCTAACATCTAAAAATTGATCTAAAATAGAAACACTATATTTATCCAAATTTAATGCTTTTAGTATTCCTTGCCCTAAAAACCCATTACCTCCAATGATTAATATTTTATTTTTTGTAAGCATTATTTTAATAAAACCGTTTATTTATATAATTTAACTCTTGTATGTTATTATTACGTAAAATGTGTATAATTCATATATTATTTCATTTATTATTATAAGATTAATATTATTTGGAGGTATTAATGGAGTTAGAAGATATTAAACCAGACGAAAAATTAATTAAATTTAGAAAGTCTTATAGAGAACAGATTGATGGTTGGTATAATGGTTTATTACATGTAGCAATTATTTACTCAATTGGAGGGTTGTTGCTATTTCATTATATAAATAATATTAACAATATAATTGCCTGGGAGCTTATTATAATTCCAGTAACGTTTATTATATGTAATATCTTTGAATGGGCCTTACATAAATATGTTATGCATAAACCTCAAAATTTTCCTGGAGCTAGAGCTATATATTCTAGGCATACACAGCAGCACCATCAATTTTTTAGCAAAGATGAAATGCGATTCGCAGGTCCACATGATTGGAGAGTAACATTCTTTCCACCATACGCTTTAATAGTTTTTACATTAATGTCCATACCTGGTTTGCTTATATTGTCTTGGTTATTTAGTCCTAATACTGGATGGTGTTTTATAATAACTACTACTGCAATGTATCTTATTTATGAGTCAATGCATTTTTGTTGCCATGTAGGAGATAATTTTTTATTAAGGAATTTACCTTTTGTAAACACTCTAAGGCGACATCATGCTGAGCATCATGATCAAGGTGTTATGACAAAAATTAATATGAATTTAACGTTTCCTATAGCCGACTGGTTATTTAAAACATCTGATCTTAAAAGAAGTTTATTAGGTCATCTTTTTAATGGGTATAGTGAAAAATATAAGAGGTAAAATATGCCAACTAAATATAAAATTATTTTAACTGTTTTAGTTATTATAGTCGGTTTTGTTACTATTATTGTTCAAAATCCAGATTTATCAAGAGTAGCTTTTTTATATGACTATTATTTGTTGCCAACTTCTCTATTATTAAAAAAATATGGAAGTGTATTAGTGATTTTAATAATTCAATTGTTAATGGTGATAGGTCTGTGGGTATTTCCCGAGGCAAAAGGTAAAATATCCATTAAGGATATCAAAAGTGAGTAAAGTCCTCGTTTCTAAGGAAATAATAGAAGCAGGTATTTTATCTATTGTTATAAGAAACCATAATAAAAGAAATGCATTATCAGATAGTATTAAATTAGAATTAGAAAATATTGCACTTGAATTAAGGGGTAAATCAGAAATAAAAGCTGTGATTTTGTCTGGAGAAAATGGAAATTTCTGTTCTGGTAATGATATTAAAGAAAAAAACGCTTTTGGTGACGGACTAGATTTAGAAGAGGCCAGACAGAAAAATAGAATAGGATTAAGAATGTGTGATGCTTGGACAAATATTCCTCAGATTACTCTAGCTTCTATAGAAGGTGCATGCATAGGTGGTGGTGTTTCATTAGCATTAGCATGTGATTTTAGAATTTGTGCACCTAACTCATATTTCTATGTTCCCGAAGTAGAATTAGGTTTTACATATGCTTGGGGAACACTACCAAAATTAGTATCTATTGTAGGTCCATCAAAAGCAAAATTAATTACTATTGCATGTAAGAAACTAGAAGCTAAATCATTGCTAGAATGGGGTTTATGCGAAGAAATTTCTGATAACCCTATTATTACATCTAAAGAGTTTTTGAAGAATATTATAGTAAAGCCAATAGTCGCTCAGCAAATGGTAAAAGAGTCAATAAATAGACAAACTAATATAAATCAAATATCAATTTTAGAACAAGATCAAGTATTATTAACCCGCAAATTTAAAGAGTAGTATATATAATTATTTAGTATTAATTTGCCAGGAATGCAATATTAATGTATGTTCTTACAGCGGATTTTTAGTAGGTCAACTGGAGGCCAAGCCGCGCTGTATTAATACAGTTTTTATGAAGTAAACTACAATTTGTAGTTATTTATGGAGTTTATCACCAGTCGAATGTATGAATTTACAATTTTGATCTCCTAAATTATAAGATAAGGAAAAAGATATGCCTGTAGGTATTGTTAAGTGGTTTAACCCTAAAAAAGGTTATGGTTTCATTAGTCCCGAAGATGGTGATAAAGATGCATTTGTGCATATTACTGCTGTTCAAGGCGCAGGACTTGATACTCTTAATGAGGGAGATAAAGTAGAATATGAATTAGTTGAAGGTCAAAATGGTAAGGCCTCTGCTGATAATTTAAAAATTGTTACTTAATAAATAATTTATTCTATTATAATTTCAGGATTATAAAAATATAATCCTGAAATTATTTTTTTATAAAATCTTTTTTTACAAAAATAATTGTTCCAAAAATAATTAAGCAACTTCCAATAATTACATTGTAGTGCATACTTTCATCATAATAATACCATCCAATAAGTGCTATTAAAGGTAGCCTTACGTAATCTATGGGTAAGATAACTGATGCATCTGTATGTTTTAGAGCGCTCGATAGAGAAAGATGTGCAAATAAAGATGTAATTGTAAGAAAAATAATTATGGGTATTTCATTTATAATATAAAAATTTAATTTTCCAACTAATAATGACCCAATTAATGAGAGAGGTAATTGTATAAGTGACATAAACAATAGAATAGATAAAATACTGTCTGTCTCAGTGAGCTTTTTAGTAAAGTTATGTGCTACGGCATAGGCTATTGCCGAAAATAACACCACTATATTATAAATATTAATATTGTTGGTATCAGGTAATAGAATTGTATATGTTCCTATTAAACCAATTATTAAAAATAATATTTTATTTATAGTAATTTTTTCTTTTAAAAATAATAAGGCAATTATAGATGCCCATATTGGCATAGTAAATTCCAACGAAAATACTAATGCTAAGGGAAGTATGGTTATTCCCCACGTCCAACAGGACTGACCTATAAAATGAAATATATTCCTAATAAAATTATTTTTTAACTGAGCACTATTAATTTTAGTATTTTTTTTTATAAGGAATATAAAATATAAAATTATAATACTAAAAAAATTTCTGAAATTTTGTATTTCAAAAGAGTTATATTTATGACCCAATTCTCTAATACACAAAGCCATTATAGTAATATTTATTATGAAGCCAAACATCCACAATATTCCTATACTACTTTTACTAATATTAAATTTTTTCATAATGCATTTTATTATAACAATACATATAAAGCTAAATTATTTTAATTGTTATTTTTTTAAATCATATTATTCTAATATTATGAAGGGGTAAGTTAATGAGTAGTTTAAATTTAAATAGATATGACAATGGTAAAAATTACTTAGTAATTGCCGTAGTCACTTCCACATTCATAACTCTTTTTTTACTTTTACTTGGAGTATGTGGATATAGGTACAATCTTTTTAGTGTAAGTTATTCTTTATTATTTTTAACTAAATATGCAGTCTATTGCTCTATTCTTGCTTCAGCATTATCTTTAATCTCTTTAGGTTATTCATTTAAGCTTTATAGGAAGTTTTTGAATATTATAACAAGCATTTTTATGCTAGCTATTAATTTAATTATTATTAGTTTTTTTTATTATCAAATATTAGATTTAAGAAGTAATCCTATGATTAATGATATTAGTACAGATTATCAAGATTTATTGCAATTCAAAGTACATACTAATCATAATATGCCGGGTGGAGAACATTATCTTATTCAAAAATTTGGTGGTTTTAAAATGCCATATTATGACTTAGAGCCATTGGTATTAAGCGGAATAACTAAAAAAGAAGTTTTTAACAGATCTTTGAAAACATTAAAAAGCATGGGATTAGAAATAACATATGAAAGTATGCAAGAAGGCATAATAGAGGCTATAGAAAAAAGTTTTTGGTATGGTTTTAAGGATGACATAATTATTCGTATAGAAGAGTTAATATCTAATGACATAATAATTAATGCAAGATCGGCCTCAAGAAATGGAAGAAGTGACTTTGGAAAAAATGGTCAGAGGATAGAAAGCTACTTTATTTTGATTGAACAAGGAGTAGGAGTTAATCACAACTAGTGCATATATATTCAATTATATCATCTTCATCAGCATCGAATTTTAGGCCAATCCATCTGCCATCTTCATCATAATTTATGTAATATTTTACCTTTCCGTCTACATACCAGGTATTATTGTCTACTTGATTAACCTTTATTTCTAATACTTCACCATTTAAAGTATTAAGCAGGTATTTACTTTTTATTTCATAAGGATGCCAATGATCAGAAGGAAATATATTATTACCTTCATGAATATTAATATTTTCTTCTTCATTTATAATTTCAATTCTATTTTCATCAATCCTTTTTACAATGATGGAATATTTGTTTCCATCATCATCAATATTAATAATATTTTCTAATAACTCATCATTTTTCCATTGTGAAGATGAAGAATATTCAAATATATAATCTAGGAATAAAAGGTATCTAGCTTTAATATATGCGCTAGAATTAACTTTATACCCATGACTAGTTTGAATAAATTCTACTTTATGCCAACCAACTTCTTTGCCATTTCTAATAATTATGAACTCTTGTTTTCCACTTTCATAAAGACAAAAAGGAAAGTTTTCGGAATTAATACAGGTATCATTAAAGCTAAATGCTTTGAAACTAAAAATTATTGCAAGTAATGTGTATATAAAAAATTTCATATTAATACTATACTTATTAATTATTATTATATTACCTTAGGTCTTATTATTGATTACCACGAATAGAAATTAAACGGAATAATTATTTTTATGTTTAAAAAATATTTAACATTAATTAGAATACATCATTGGGTAAAAAATTTACTAATATTCTTCCCTATATTATTAAGTTATAGTGAATTTTCAAATGTAAGTATTATAAATTCAATATATGTTTTTATTTCTTTTTGCTTAGTTTCTAGTGCTATTTATATTTTTAATGATATTCAAGATGTAAATTTAGATAAAAATAATATTAGAACTAAAGATAGACCTATTGTAAGCGGAGCCATATCTATAAAAACAGGCTATTTGTTATCTATATTATTTATATTTCTTTCATTCTTGTTATTAATTGTATTTGTTCCACAATGCTTAAAGTATATACTTCTATATATTATTATTAATATTCTATACTCTATTTATTTAAAGTATATAGTATTATTAGATGTGATTTCAGTTAGTTCAGGCTTTATAATTAGAATTCTTGCTGGAGGTGTTGCTGCAGATATTGTTCAATCTATATGGACATTGTTGATAGTTAGTTTTGCATCAATTACTTTAGCTTTAGGGAAGAGGTTAGGACAATTGGTCGTAAATGATAATTACTTGTCAGCTAAATGGAATCAAAAATTTCTGAAAGTAATATTAATCATTTCTTTATTATGTACGTTGATATTTTATGGACTTTTTTCTTTTGACTCAAATGTTGCTTTAAGGCATGGAAGTGATATTATTTGGATATCTTTTCCAGTTATTATGGCAATTTTTGCTAGATATTTATTTATAGCATGGAATGGCGTATATCTTGGAGATCCAATAGACTCAATTTTGAAAGATAAAATATTACAGGGTTTAGCTTTTATATGGAGTGTTATAATATTTTATGTCTTTATAATTTAATACTATTATTTTATATATAAGTTATTATTTTTATAGGGCGATTAACTCAGGGGTAGAGTGTCTCGGTGACATCGAGGAAGCCATTGGTTCAAATCCAATATCGCCCACCATTTATCAAAGGTTGACTATGAATAAACTTTTTTATATTTGTTTTAGTTTGGTAATTATATTTAACAGTTATTTAGCATATTCTTATGATGATAGTGATGTAGAATTTTTTTTAAAAAATGGTGAGTGTAATGCATGTGATTTAAGTAATTATAATTTTGAAAATAGTTATTTAGATCAGGTAATTATAACAAACTCTAATTTAACAAATACCAATTTTAATAATGCTAAAATGGCAAATTCTGAAATTAAAAATTCAGATTTTTCAAATTCAACGTTTATTAATACAGATATGCCAACAACAGAAATAGAAAATAGTATTTTTTTTAATGTAAATTTTGAAGAGGTTAATATGACTTCCTCTACTATTATTAATTCAAGTTTTGTAAAAGCTAATTTTAATTTAGGTAAAATGTACGGTGTTATTATAAAGTCCTCTATACTAGATGAAGCTTTAATTACTAATGCAAATATTCAAAAAGCTATATTAACTTCATCTTCATTTATTAAGACTAATTTTAGTAAATCATTATTATCATTATCATTAATGGACTCCACCAATTTATCTTTTTCAAATTTATCTCAAACCAAAGCTAGGGGAGTAAATTTTGCTAAATCAAATTTAGAGTATGCGGATCTATCTTATGCTTCATTTAGAAGGTCTATTTTTTTTAAAACAAATTTGAAAAATATAAAATACAAAGCGGCTAACTTTTATAAATCTGTTTTTACTAGTGCAGACTTAAGTACTGTTACGTCTGCAAATGTTCACTTTAAGAAGTCATTTCTATGCAAAACTATAATGAAAGATGTCATTATCAATAGAGATTGCAGAAATTAGTTTATAGATGAAGTAATATTATCTTCTATAAAACCTTCAATCTCCTTTTCACTAAATTCTATTTCTTTTAATATTTCGATACTATTTTCTCCTAAAAGGGGAGCTAATTGATTTCCATTTATAGGACTATTAGAATAAATAGGGGCTGGTCTTGGTGACCTTATATTTCCAAAGAACTCACTATCATGAAATTCTATTATTTTGTTTTCAATAATTTGTTCATTATTTAGTAGTTCTGTTCTACTTAAAATAGGAGCACTAGGAACTTCATTCTTATGTAACTTAAACAAAATATCCTCTGCATTATGTTTTTTTATTTCCTCAGCTATT
>Ga0315327_10000711_pt1 | contig 16780 bp, 13 predicted proteins | sample M110032315metaG_FD_203460 | JGI IMG/M metagenome (GOLD analysis project Ga0315327, IMG submission 203460) | Ammonia-oxidizing marine archaeal communities from Monterey Bay, California, United States - M1 100m 32315 | ecosystem: Environmental > Aquatic > Marine > Coastal | place: USA: California... | reverse complement strand
ACAGATACTGTCTACCTTGGGGTTTACGACGCGGTTCTCTTTCGCGAACTCGGTGGTTTTGATGAAACACTGGTCCGAAATCAAGACTATGAACTAAATATACGAATTCGCCGAGCCGAACGTGTTGTTTGGTTTAACCCAAATCTGGTCGTTTCCTACTTCCCGAGAAGCAACTTTTTGGGACTTTCCTCCCAGTACTTTCAGTATGGAAAATGGAAAAGAAAGGTGGTTGTTAAAGATATTCGATCCATCAAAATAAGGCAGATTATACCTCCATTGAATTTCTTGACTTTCTTCTCAGGGACGATTCTGTCGGTGTTGATACACCCATTTTTTCTTTTTCTTCCGCTCACATATGTTTTCGCAGTTTTAATTGCATGTTCCAGTATCCCTAAACTCAAACTCCGACAAAGGCTAAGACTGATACTGATATTTCCGACAATGCATCTCTCATGGGGTCTGGGGTTTCTATTCGGAATTGGGAAATAAATTTTTTATCTGTTGAGTTAACTAACTAATATTTGAATGACTTGAATAGCGACTATGTTCCAGCAATAATTGGTGTGGGCGGTGGAATTTATCACCATGATCACTACCGGACTATCAACCACATTTTCTAGACTGCTCAGGAAAAGCTTAATGCGCTTTATCCCACGTTTTTTCTGTTGTATTTGTGTTCTAGTTTTGCTACCAGTTGCCGCATTCGCAGATGACACCGAACCCGTGATACGGATAGAAGGTGGTGGTTGGGGTCATGGTGTTGGAATGAGCCAATATGGAGCTTATGGGCGAGCCCTTGATGGTCAGACAGCAGCAGATATATTAGATTTCTACTTTCCCAATACCCAAATAGCGACTTCAACCACTATTCCAGATGACCTTAGAATCCATATATTTAGTGGAGGGGGAGCAACTTTCACAACAACTGGATCTATTGATTTACTAGATACATCAGACAATAGCTTCGCATCAATAGTTGACCCTATTGAATTGACCATTGGTACTTCAGGTTCGTCTATCTCTATTCACACACCAGATGGAACAAATCTATGCGAAGAAGATACAGGAAATGAGATTATCCAACACTGTGAAAACACGCCTATTTCTATAGAACTCACTGAGGGAGAACCAATACAAACAGACGTCATTAACCAATTCACAAGCATTGGGACTTCAGGGAATAGCTACCAATGGGGAAAGCTTGTTATCCGAGAGCGCACTTTGTCTGGTGGAGGAGTTTTCATCACGATAGAGGATCTACCTATGGACAAATACCTTTACGGACTAGCTGAGGTTCCTCCAAGTTGGCCCGATGCTGTTCTGCAAGCTCAAGCTGTGGCTGGAAGAACATATGCTTACACCCGAGTTGATGCTCGAAGAGAATCGAGTAGTTGGTCATTACCATGGGACCTTTATTCAACAGTCAATGATCAACACTATGCAGGCTTTACGTATGAATCAGGGACCCAAACAGAAAACTGGATCAACGCTGTTGATACTACATCTGCAGAAGTAATCCTTTATGGCGACTCACCAATTTATGCCTACTACTCATCCTCAAATGGCGGATATGTTGAATCAGCTGCATACGTCTTCTGCACGACTGCGAATCATCCATGTTCACCTACTGCATATCTCTTATCAGCTAAAGATGACTACGACTACGTTAATAACTCTAGGCACTCTTGGGTCAGAGACTATTCAGGAGAAGATCTGGGTAGATGGATAGCAGATTCATCGTTAGGTTCAATCGGTTCAGTGACTGGAATAAACATAGCGGGTGATTTGGGGGCATCTGCGAGAACTGACCAAGCAGATGTCACTATATTTGGGACAACGGGATCTGCGGTCACCAAAGGTGACTCATTCATGACAATCGTAAATAATGGCGTTATCGCTGATGGTGGAGATTATGAACAACAGATCCTCTCGACTCTCTACTCTATAGATGATTTCTTTAGTATCACGAATGAAATCAACCAGGACACAGATGGTTTCCTTCCATCTGGGTGGAGAGCATCTGAATCAAATGACAAATTTGGGTCATCCATTCAATCAGGGGATTTCAATAATGACGGTTCCAGCGATATAGCTATAGGTGTTCCGGATGAAGGTGTAGGGTCCTTAAGCGGAGCAGGGTTAGTCCACATAGTTCTTGGTGGGTCTGGTGGCTGGAAGAATACTTCTTCTATTTATCAGGGTGATAGTGGTTGGCCGGGTTATGCGGAGTCTGGTGATGGTTTTGGTTCTGCCTTGACGGTGGGTGATTTTGATAATGATGGGTTTGATGATCTGGTTATTGGCGTTCCCGGTGAGGGTATAGGGTCCCGTGATGATGCTGGTTTGTTCATGGTCGCTTACGGTAGTTCTTCTGGTTTGGATGATCCGGAGAATTTCTACCAGAACTCTCCTGGTGTTCGTGGCAGTTCAGAATCAGGTGATTTGTTCGGTGCGGCGCTCGCTGCTGGAGATATCAACGGCGATGGTTACGATGACGTGGTTGTTGGCGTCCCCGGTGAAGGCATCGGATCACGGAACAATGCTGGGGCCATTAACGTGCTTTATGGTTCCGCTGAGGGTTTAACCGCTGACGATGACCAGTTCTTCAGTCAGAACTCCCCCGGTGTTCGGGGCGGTTCAGAAGCAGGTGATTTATTCGGTTCAGCAGTTGATGTCGCCGACATTGACGGCGATGGTTACGATGACGTGGTTGTTGGCGTCCCCGGTGAAGGCATCGGGTCACGGGACAATGCTGGTCTTGTCCATATCTTGTACGGGTCTGCTTCAGGCGTGACCGCTACCGCTGATGGCCTCTACCATCAGAACAGTTCCGGCTGGCCAGGTGTTTCCGAACCAGGTGATTTATTTGGTTCAGCTGTTGATGTCGCCGACATTGACGGAGATGGAATCGGCGACCTCATCGTTGGCGTTCCCGGTGAAGGCATCGGATCAATCAACGACGCTGGCCTTGTCCAAATACGTTACAACCCTGATAGTCACTCAGCGACTACCGCATCAGTGCAGTCCCTGCATCAAGGAAAAGAAGATGTCGAAGGAAACGCTGAAGCCGGGGATGGATTCGGAACGTTTGTTCTCGCAACTGACATCAATGGAGATGACACACCTGACCTGCTCGTTGGCACACCCAACGAAAGCATAGAAAGTTACAATACCGCTGGCCTTGTTTCGCTCTTCTACACCGTTGAAGGCTCATTATCTCTCGAAACCGATGAGCTACTCCACGCCAACCAAGATGCATTCACCGGCTCAGCCCAAACAGGAGCCCAATTCGGGACAACCATCACCACACTCGACGAAGACATCATCATCGGCGCACCCGGAATGAACGTCAACGGATCCTACAACGCCGGATCCATCTACTACCTCAACCAATAATCACAAACCCCTAAGCGGAGCCGGCGCACACAAACCCTCAAGTTCCGACACTTGAATGCGGTCTCTATTCTCCCAAGTAATTTCTACGCTCGGGTCTTTCCTTAGTTTGTATTCCCTAAAGGTCATTTCGCTTGCATCAAATGTTAACAGTCGGCCAACAAGTGAGTCTCCTAGCTCTAGCACCAACTTGATGGCTTCCAAAGCTTGGAGGCTACCAATTACCCCTGGAAGAACTCCGAGGACTCCTGCTTCAGCGCAGCTCGGTGCGAACTCTGGAGGTGGCGGCTCTGGAATCATGTCACGATATGTTGGGCCGTTTTTAGGGTCAAATACAGTTACTTGCCCTTCAAATCGAAAAATTGAGCCGTGAACAACTGGAATGCCTAATTTCACTGATGCATCATTAAGCATGTATCTGACAGGAAAGTTATCTGTACCATCTACGATCACATCATAATCAGAAATAATGCTTTCTACATTTGATGCATCTAGGCGCAAATCATAAGTAACTACGTTTACATCTCTATTCAGTTCAGTGAGTGTTTTTTTCGCAGAATCTACTTTCGGTTCTCCAAGACGGGATTGGTTGTGAAGGATTTGTCGCTGGAGATTAGATTCGTCGACCACATCCATATCTACAATTCCGATTGTGCCTATACCCGCAGCAGCTAGATATAGAGCTGCAGGTGAACCTAGTCCTCCGGCTCCTAGACATAAGATTTTTGATTCTAGTAGTTTAATTTGTCCAGCTTCCCCGACTTCTGGGAGAAGAATATGGCGTTGATATCTATTGCGCATGCTGGCTTGAAGTACTGTAGGAATTTCCCATGATCGGCTTTCATCCTTCCAACGGTTAAATCCTCCTTCCATAGAAGCAATTTGCGTATAGTCAAGTGAGTTCAGGGTATGGGCAGCAAAAGCTGATCTAGCCCCTCCTGCGCACATAGTAACGATCTTTGTAGCCTTGTCAGGAATTTTCCCCTCAATAGAACTTTCCAAATTGCCACGTGCAATGTGTATTGAATTTGGAACCGCCCCCTGGCTAAATTCGTCAGGCTCACGGACATCGAGAAGTTGCCACCCATCAGAAAGAAGCTTTTCAGCTTCTTCTGGAGTTACCTCGTTAATCTCGCTCTTAACATTCTGAAGTAGTTGACGGAAATTTGCCATATTTCATTCTAAATTAAACCATTCAAAATCCAACAGAAGAGCTTCACTCGCAAATCTTTTGAAGTGTTGAGCTTATGTCCGCATGAAGAACAAGTGTTGCTAAAGTTTCATATTCTGTTTTCTCCCCATTGATTATGAGAATCGGGATTGAAAGACTGTGTGCTAGTGGAACAACTTGATTGATAGGACTCACCGTAAGGGAAGTCCCGACTGCTAGAAGAAGATCACATTCATGGATGGAGTCCTGCGCTTTCATAAGATCTTCAGTAACGAGTGATTGCCCGAAAGAGATTGTGGCTGACTTCAACAACCCTTTACAAACTGGGCAATCAGGGTCCTCTTCTCCGCCTCTAACTCGTTCAAGAGCTTCTTCCATCGGAGCTTCATAGTCACAAGTAAGACAAGTAACGTTCCTCGTGTTCCCATGGATCTCAACCATTTTTTCTATTGGGGTTCCAGCCATCTGGTGAAGTCCATCAACATTCTGAGTAATAAGCAAGTGCAATCGGCTCCCAAGACTTGCCAATGCATTATGGCCAATATTTGGGGTGACATTTGGCCACAGGTCACCTGAAGCTCGCAGTTCCCAGTTCTTCTTCCGAATATCAGAGGATTCAACATAATAATGAATATTTGATGCTTTCTCTGCTTCAGGATTTTTCGTCCAGACACCATTTGGTCCACGAAAGTCAGGGATTCCAGAATCAGTGCTAACCCCAGCACCAGTCAACACAACAATTTTAGAAGAAGTATTCAAAATTTGTCTTGCCTCTTGAATCCGCTCTTCTAACGCTTCATTTTGTTCCATTTATGAATGCTACCCTCCGTAACGTAGGTTATTTACTACTTCGTCTCTTAAACAAAGGTTGACAACGAAAATGAGTTCGGGCTTATTCTTTATTTCATGCCAGCTACTAGCGATAGGCGGCGCAATGAAGATTCTCTCGCCTTCTCCTACTAGCGGTGCATGGGAATCTCTAGGATTTCCATCATCCTTTACCTTTGTTAGGGTCGTAGGTTTCCTAGAGCTATCATCTGCTTTATCTGCTGCCGCTATAGGGGGGAAACTTCTTCCTTTGGTTGTTGGAAGTTGGTACGCATTGTTTTTTCTGGTTACCTTTCGACTCTTCCGAATGCCTGAATCACCCCCTTGTGGATGTTTCGGAAGTTCTAACACGCCCGCCTCCACTCGACACATCATTATGAATTTCTTCTTTATGGTTTTTAGCGTTTTTGCCATAGGTACGAATGGCTTATCTGCCGAAATAAGTTCAAGCAACTTGAATAATGCCCTGCATCTCTTATTGATTATCGGAGGGGCAGGTTTAAGCTATTTGTTTCTAATTATGGACAGGAGGAGTTTCGTAAGATTTACAGGTTCTCAATAACGTTAACTAAGAGTCGAACTCCGAATCCTGTCCCGCCTTTAGGGTGCTCCCCCCATGGGCTATCGGCAAATGCTGGACCGGCAATGTCTATATGGGCCCAAGGTATTTCTTCAGAAACAAACTCTTTGAGGAATAGTCCAGCTGTGAGTGCCCCGCCCCAATTGCTTCCGATATTCTTAACATCAGCCACATCTGAATCTAGTTGAGAGCGATATTCTTTAGGAAGTGGGAGGTGCCAGACTTCTTCACCAGTCGCTTTACTAGAATTCTCTATTGCTTGTATCAGATCTGAATCTGTCCCCATTAAGCCGGCGTACTGGCTACCTAATGCAACCATGCATGCCCCTGTAAGCGTTGCTAGATCAATAATTGCATCAGCTTTCATTGACGATGCTACGGAAAGCGCATCAGCAAGAATAAGCCGTCCTTCTGCGTCGGTGTTAAGAACTTCCACGGTTTTCCCATTCTTAATCCGAAGCACATCCCCTGGCCTAGTCGCATCACCACCGAGCATGTTATCTGTCAGAGGCATCAATCCCGTAACTTTAACCGATGGCGAAATGGCGTTCAGGGTTGACATCGCTCCAAGAACAGCAGCTGCTCCGCCCATATCACATTTCATCGTTGACATGCCTTGTGCAGTTTTTATTGATAAGCCTCCAGCATCAAAGGTAACTCCCTTTCCAACTAGAACAATATGTTTCCCAGAAGGTTTTACTGGCTTATACGTGAGTTGGACGAATCTAGGTTGCTGCGTAGATCCACGGTTGACTCCGAGAATGCCACCCATTTTTGCTTTCTTTATTGCTGCTCCATCAAGAATTTTGATTGCTAGCTTTTTCTCTTTTGCTATTGACGATGCTTTCCTCGCAAATGCGACAGGGGTTAAGTCCCCACCTGGGAGATTTACCATATCTCGAGCTAAGTTGACACCAAAAGCGATACTTTCCGCACGGTTGATTGCTTGTTTGATTTTCTGACCAGACCCGATAACGGCAATTGTTTTTAGAGAAGGTTTTTTCGTTTTTGATTTAAGTTGAGTGAATTCGTATGCTCCCAAAAATGCACCCTCAAGAAATGCTTGCGTAGCATTAGGTTGATCAACGTTTTCGTTAAAGTATCCGCTGAAATCTACTGACATCGAATGAAAATTCTTCACTTCGCGTAAAAGTTTCGCTCCAGCTTGACGATAATTTGCATGAGCAAGATTTTCTAAGGAACCTACCCCTAAAAGAGCCACTGGTCGCTCCGCTGAATGTGTGAAAAGGATCTGGCCAGATTCACCTTTAAAATCTCGTGATTTCAAAAAATCTCTATCAATTGATTCAGGGAGTTCATCTATTTGGTCTGAAGGAACGATTAAAACATGCAGCTGACTCCGCGCAGGCTTTTTCGTTACGAGTTTAATTTCAATGGTCATTATTTATCCTTCGTGTCTATTTTTGCTATTAGTGTGTCTTCTTCGTGTAATCGGGCGAGGATCCACATTAAATCCGAAAGCCGATTCAGATATGGGAGTACGAAAGACCCCTCGACCTCTACCGAAAGTATTGCTCTCTCAGCCCTTCGTACGACTGTTCTAGCGAGATCGAACCTTGATGAAGTCTCATTTTGGCCTGGCACAACAAATTCTTCTGGCATTACGAATTCTTTTGAAAACTTGTCAATAGCGTCTTCAAGGTTTGTAACCATTTCAGAGGAGACAAGACTTTTGCCCTCTTCTAATTTTTCACGATTTTCTGGCAATGTCGCTAATTCAGCCATGAGAACCCATAAATCACGCAAGATTTGAATTAACAAAAAATCTATTTCATTGCCTGACTTGATCGCAGACCTAGCTAGTCCTATAGCTGCTTGGGCTTCGTCAACTTCTCCATATGCAGTGGGCAGCTCAGAGTCTTTCCGAACTCTCCCACCGTAAAAAAGTCCGGTAGTTCCATCATCACCTTTTCGGGTATAGATCTTCATATCTTTGACGATATCGGAAGTATCTGTCCATCATTTGTTTTCATATCAGCCATAATGCCATCCGGTACATGAAATAGCCTTATTATTCAAGTTTCTTAAAGTACAGCTGGAATTCCATTGTTGCTTTATCGTCTACAGATAGGACGACAGCTGACCGAGGCTTTTCTATTTCATAATTGGCAAGGAGTATTGGGGTCAATTCACCGTAGACGAGGATACGACTTCCGTTAAATGATACGTTTAAAACGATTTGTTCTTGACGGGTTACGCCATGGATGGTGAGGTCTCCTGAAACTTCGATTTCAAAACCAGTTTCTAGGTCTGTGGCAGAGCTGAAGTCTATTGATTCAACTATGTTGAATGATGCCTCGGGATAAGCCGAAGTTTCAATTGCTTGTCTTTTGATTGCATTATTTCTTCCAGCATCATCAGTTGTGAGTTCTGTCATGTCTGCAACGATGGTTGCGGTCTCCTCATTACCTCTTAAGAAGATATTTGTTCCTTCAATTGTGAATTGTGCTTCTACTCCAGGGGTGCGCCCTACAACAGTTTTCCCTCCAATCCCTACTAGCTCTTCATCGATTCTGAATCCAACAAACGATGAGTTACACACTGTCGTTAAACATGACTGGTCAAATATTCCAATTTCTGTATCTACGACCCAGATTCCATCCAAAGATTCAACTTGGGCTATACCCGCATCAATTAAGACTTCTTGTCGTGCTTCTTGAGCGGCTTGACTATTTACATCCGCTGGGGAGGTATCTCTGAAGATCAGAACCCAAGCGAGAAAGCCGACGAGACAAATTAAAATCACGCTGATAATCAACCACTTGGATCTATTACGTTTCTTATTGGCGTTACCTATCTCTTCCGTCATGTCATCTTCTCTTATCTAAGTTGTGAAATTAAAATGAAAAGGCCTTAGGTCTAACATCCTGCTTCAGGTGTCCAGAAGGATTCTAGCTACGAGATCCATTCCGAAACCAGTTAAGATTGCTAGATACATCAGTCCTGTTGCAGCCATAACTGCAGAGTACTCTTTCTCTTTCAACGCCATTCTTGTTACCCCCACAAGGCAGATAGTTGCTATTACACAGGCAACCCAAAACCAACCCAAAAGACCATTGTAATTATCATCAATAGTCCCATTCAGAACTGAAAACATGCCAGTAGGTAGACATAAGAGAATAAGTTCTGGTAGCCAAAGGATCCCTGTCCATCTCACTAATTGATGGATAGGTTCGCGTGATAAACCAGGTTGCACTAGGTACCAGTGTCCAAGAAGCATTGAGTTTGAAACGGCTCCGAGAAATGCAGCACCAACGATTGTTCTCGCTATTGAAAGCGCTACTGGCCCTCCAGCATCTACAGAGCCAGCAATTAATCCGACCGCTCCGATGAAAGGAGCAACCAGATCTAAAGCAGGTGGAAATTCTTTTGGTGCAATGGAATCTTCAATGTCTTCTTGATTGTTTCTTCCTAGCATTTCTGCGACTCTTACTATACGAGATGACTGGAGTGCTCTTTGACCTTCCACTCCTGCCTTTCGTCTTGCTACAGAAATTCCTAAAGAAATGATTATTGCAAACAGGAAAAGAATCGTTGACGACTCTCGTACCCATAAAGTCTCTAATGACAAACCTGTTATGAGACTCAAAGAAGCAATTCCTAGGTAAATGATTCGAGTTGTCCATCCATATCCAAGCCCGACAAGTCGTTGTTTTCCGGTAACCCATAAAAAAAATGCTCCCCCGACTGCCCATTGGAGCAAGAAGGTGGAGGCTTCAAAGTTGATCATTTTTCCCTAGCGGATTAGTGCAAGGTCATGGTTTGCGGCGTTAAGTGAAATTGGGCCGTCATTTGTTACGGCGACGATATCTTCCAGACGGGCACCCCATTTGTCGGGAATGTAGATACCTGGTTCGATGCTAAAGACATTTCCTATTTGGAGAGGGGCCTCATTGCCTTCGACGATATAGGGCTCTTCATGTGCTTCTACACCTATACCGTGACCAGTCCTATGGATGAAGTATTTTCCATATCCTCCTTGAGTGATGATTTCCCTTCCAGCTCTATCAACGTCTTCTGCGGGGATGCCCTCTTGGCATAGCAGGACTTGCTTCGCTTGCGCATCTTGGAGGACTTGGTACATTTCCTGGAATTCTTGTGGCGGATCTCCAGTCCATACACATCGCGTGATATCGGAACAATAACCGACACCGTCTTCGCCAATCATTGTTCCCCCAAAATCACAAAGGACTACCTCAGACTCGTGAACTAATCTTTCTCCGGGTTCATGATGTGGGCTAGCTGCATTTTCACCAGCAGCGACAATTGCAAAATTAACTTTGTTGTGACCTTCTAGTATTATTTGCCTTCCGATTTCATCAGATATTTGTTTCTCGGTTCGACCCACAAGATCTATTTCCCCTGATTGAAGACGGGCAGCAATTCTGTCAACGGCGGAAGAAGCTTGTTGCAGGCGGAATAATTCATCTTCACTTTTTACTGCCCTGAGTTGACTTGTAAGGCTACTAGCTTTTGATAACTGAAGATTTGGTAAGTAATTCAGAATATCTATTGTGAATCGGCTCCAGGTAGTGTCTCCAACCGCCGCAGTTTCTGCCCCCTCTAGCAAGTCGACGACTATACGTATCGGGTCTTCCGTTTCTTTCCACGGGTGTACTTTGAATAGATCTGGAATCTTTGTCACTCTGGGTGCTTCCAATTCGGGAATAACTAAAACGGGTTGTTCTCCTGTTCGAAGCACGAGCATGGTAAGACGTTCAAGTGGCATCGCTTCATACCCCGTGAAATAAGGCAGGTCCGCTCCAACAGAAAGCAGCATTGCGTCAATGCTTCTTCCTGACATTAAATTCTGCGCATTCTGTAAGCGGTCTTTAAACATGGTCTAAGAATAGGTTGAACTGAACACTGAAGGCATATTCGGTAGTGTTGGAAATCACTTGTTTATTTTTTCTGTAGCTACAAGTTCCGATTTTTTAGCGTGGTAGCTGCTTCTTGTTAGAGGACTCGCCTCAACGTGTGCTATTCCCATTGCTTCCCCCAGAAGTTGCAATTCTTTAAATTCGTTCGGTGTCCACCATTTACGAATTGGTAAATGATTCGTTGTCGGGCGTAAATATTGGCCCAAGGTTACGATATCTACACCTATTTCTTGAAGGTCTTTGAGCGTACGTAAAACTTCTTCTTTTCGTTCACCTAATCCGACCATGATTGATGTTTTGGTGACTAGCTCAAATTGTTTTGCTCGGGCTAGAACTGCGAGACTCCTTGCATAACTTGCTGATGGCCGAACGCGTCTTTGTAGTCTTGGCACAGTTTCAATATTATGGTTCAAAACGTCGGGTTTCGCTTCAAATATCGTCTGTAAGTGCTCGGGATTTCCTTTGAGGTCAGATATCAATACTTCTACTTTGGTCTTCGGGTTTTCAGAACGGATTCTTTCAATAATTTCTTTTATGTGGCTCGCCCCACCGTCATTAAGATCATCGCGTGCGACCATTGTGATGACTGCGTATTCAAGTTGCATTCCTTTGATAGCTTCGGCAATACGATCAGGTTCTTGATTATCGATAGCTTCTGGTTTTCTAGTATCAACTAAACAAAATCCGCATGCTCTTGTGCATCGTTCTCCAAGGGCCATAAAAGTAGCAGTTCCTTGGTTCCAGCATTCAAAAATATTGGGGCATCCTGCTTCTTCACAAACAGTGGTTAACTCGTATTGGCGCATAGTTTTCTTAAGTTCTCTATATTGAGGGCCCATATTGGCTTTTACACGCATCCATTCTGGCTTTCTTTCGATTGGTGATTCATTATTTGGTTTTTTTGATTTGCGAGTGATCGAAATCGGAGTTGTTTCAGTTAGCGGTCTCAGCTGTGTTGCTTTGGGGGTATCTCCTGGTCCTTCACCTCGCGAAAAAGCGCTGAGTTCATTTTTTCTTTGACTCCAAGCAACATCCATTCTTTCCAATTCACCTTTACCCCATTTCGCTGCTGCAAGTTCTGCCACAATGTTTGTTACTTCTTCCATAGAGGTTGATAGGTCTTCTTGAGCAAGAGATGTCACCGATTTGTCTCTAATGCCGCAAGGAACGATCGCTTTGAAAAATTTCATGTCTGGGTCAACGTTTAAGGCAAACCCATGCATTGATCTCCCTCGCGTTAAGCGCACACCAACTGCTGCAATTTTTCGTGGGGTTTCAGTTTGAGCATCTACCCATACTCCTGGGTATTTATCCAGACGAGAACATTCAGGAAGGCCGATCTCAGCTAATGCGTTAATTATGAGGTCTTCTACTGAGTGAACGTAAGCGACTGTATCTGCCATTCCTCCACCTCTTTTGCCTGGAAGGGACAGGATTGGATATCCGACTAGTTGACCGGGTCCATGGTAGGTAACATCCCCTCCGCGATTAGTCTTTACGACTTCTACTCCAAGGCTTTTAGGGTCAAGAATAATATTGGACTCTTGTCCTCTGACTCCTAACGTGAACACATGGTGGTGTTCTAAGAGAAGGAGATGGTTTTCTGTACCGTTTGCAAACAATGCGTTTTGCACTGCCAAAGCATCTTGATACGAGACTTTGCCTAGCCACCTCACATTTAATGGCTTTACTAGATTCGTAGTGTTATTTTCAAGATCTTTAAATGCCTGCTTTTCCATGTTCATCTATTCTAATTAAAAAATCGGAAGGCACAGAATTTTCTGAGTTAACCGTGTAATGCCCTGCCGGTTAAAGCTAAGACTGTTTCTCCAAACAGTTCGCTCATTGTTGGATGTGGTTGAATGAATTCAGCTACTTCATCGACAGTTGCTTCCCAATTAACCGCAAGGTAGCCCTGCCCTAGTTGTTCAGTTACCCATGGGCCGACCATATGGACCCCTAATATTTGACCGCTTTGCCCATTGCGTGATTTTTCTGCAATGACTTTTATGAGTCCTTCAGTCTCGCCAACGATCATGGCTCTTCCATTTCCTGTGAATCGGTGTTTAGATACTTCTATCTCGTACCCAGCTTCTTTTGCTTTTGATTCAGTGAATCCAGCGAAAGCTACTTCTGGGTGACAATAAATGGCCCATGGTACTTTGTCGTAATCGACAGGAGTAACGTCCTCTCCACAAATATCTTTGATGACCATGATTGCCTCGGCAAATGCAACATGCGCTAATTGGGGTGTATTGATTAAATCTCCTATTGCATAAACATCTTCTTCGTCGGTTCTACAGAACGGGTCAACAAGGATAAATCCACTGGTATCAACTGCAATTGAAGTTTCGCTTAGACCTAGTAGGTCTGTAAATGGTCGACGACCTATGGATATGACTACTTTTTCTACGTCTATGTCTTCACCATCGAGATGGAGCGTTACTCTATCTTCTTTTTTGGTGTGGCCTTTGACAGTGCTGCCTGTGACTATATTAATTCCTCGTTTTTTGAAAGACCGGCTAACAGTTTTTGAGAGATCTTGATCGCAGCCTGCGAGAATATCGGGTAGCGCTTCAACGATGGTTACGCTTGAGCCGAAATCATTGAGAGCCGATGCGAATTCCACTCCGATGGCTCCCCCACCAATAATTGCCACAGATTCCGGCACTTCGTCCAAAGAGAGCAATTCATCTGAAGTGAGAATCTTATGACCATCTATTTCAAACCCTGGAATGGTTCTCGGTTTAGAGCCACTTGCAAGAATAATATGGTCGCCATTTATCATGATTTCAGAGTTGTCAATTCCTTGAATTTTGACACCCCTATTAGGCATCAGGCTTCCGATTCCGTTGAAAATGGTTACTTTCCGCCGTTCCAGAAGACTTTCTACTCCTTTGGTGAGTTGATTAATTACTCCTTGTTTCCGCTCCATGGTCTTTGATAAATTTAGTGTGGGTTCGGATGTCATGACACCGAATTCTTCAGCTTCGCGGACAGTTCTGAGAACCGAAGCAGTTTCTAAAAGCTCTTTCGCTGGAATGCATCCAACATGTAAACAAGTTCCCCCTATCTTTGCCATTTCTACAAGCGCTACGTTCATTCCAGCTGCGGATCCATACAATGCTGACGCGTAACCACCCGGGCCGCCGCCGATTACTATCAGATCAAAGTGCGTGGGTTCTTGACTCATACGGCGATCCTATCTTGATCATTTGCTTTGTAGGCTATTCTTCTGCAAAGGAATGACTGCTTTCAGGAAGCTACGAGAACTTGGACAGTAAATGCTAAAAGGATCGCTAAGCCGCAAGCGAGAGAAACGATGATTAGCATTTTTGTACTCATGGCGACTTCAAGACTACTAGCTGAGATTGGTAATTATAAACCTAATGTGATTTGAATCTTGAAAGGTCGGACCACAGGAACTGGTTTCTTTCAGAAAGCGACTGATACTGTCAAGAACTAGGTTAGGTGGGATATGAGTGAATTGAGTAACGTGGTGCGGGCTTTGCGACCCAGCCAGTGGGTTAAGAATGTACTCGTTTTGAGTGCTCCGATTGCTGCCGGAACGTTTACTGAAACTCCTACTTTCCTTAAAGCCTTACTCTCTATGGTTTTGTTTATTTTTGCATCCTCTGCTGTATATGTCTTTAATGACATTCGCGATAAACAACTTGATGGTTTCCATAAAACGAAATCTCTTCGCCCCATAGCGTTGGGGCAAGTTTCTCTTAAAGTAGCGGTTCTTGTTGGGGGTTCGTGCTTTCTAATTGCGTTAATTAGTGGTCTTCTCTTTAACCTATCCGTGGGATTTGTCTTAATAATCTATTTCGGTATCAATGTCGCATATTCGTTGCATTTCAAGAATGTCCTCTTTATTGAAATGTTATTCTTAGCATCTGGGTTTGCTCTTCGTGCTGTCACTGGTGGTATTGCTACAAACACGCCGTTTACCTTCAGTTATGTTTCCGTTATATCATTTTCGTCTTTGTGTCTCATTTCTTGTAAAAGGTATTCGGAACTTGTCGCATATGAGAAATATGATTTCCGACCTGTTTTGAATCGTTATTCCCAGCGAAATCTCTCTATCGCAATAGTTATCTCTATTCTGGGTAGTTTTCTAATGTATGTGGTCTGGGTTTCTCAGGATCAGACCACTAACAATGTGCTAGCGGTTATTTCTTTGGGAATTTACTTTTTAGCTCTTATCCGGTTCGGATACCTGGCGAAATTAGGATTCTGTGAAGATCCTGCGCGTGTCTTATTTAAAGATCGGTTGCTCATTTTTATGCTTCTTGCATGGGTATGTATATACGCAGGGGCAGTGTATGGATAAGAAGACCATTAGAAGTTGGGGGGGCGTCCATCTTTCAAAGTCATGGCAATTTAATCCCCGCAATGAAGAAGAAGTTGTTTCGTTGTTCGACTTGAATGACGAATACGGCGTGATTCCGCGTGGTTCAGGCAATAGTTATGGTGATCAAGCATTGAATTCGAAAGGAGGCATAGTCTCCATAGAAGATTTTCCTGAACATAGTGAACTGCCAATTACTACTGAGGGCCATGTATCTGTTCACGGCGGAACATCGTATGCGACGTTACTAACTGCTTCTGTTAAACAGGGTTGGGGTATGCCTGTGGTCCCCGGTTCGAAATCAATAACGATTGGTGGTGCAATCGCTGCTGATGCTCATGGGAAAAACCATTTCCACAAGTCAAGTATTGCTTCTTACATAATTGAAATTGATCTTCTGACCGCTAAGGGATCGGTTGTTAGGTGCAATAGGTCGCATGAGCCTGAGTTATTTTGGGCGACTATAGGGGGTTTGGGTTTAACTGGTTTGATATTGAAAGCAACTATTCAGTTGGAAAAAATAGGGTCTACCCAACTCGTTGTGAAATCAGAGAAGTTTTCAGACTTTGATGGGTTGATTGACCGTTTCAACACAGCAGCTTTAAACCATTCATATTGTGTCGCCTGGCTGGATCTCCTATCTAAGAGTAAGCCTGGTAGGGGAATAATTCAATCTGCTGATCCTGCCGGCGTCTCTTCTAAAGCATTGTCATATGAGTCTCGTCAACGCGTAAGCATCCCGAAATTAATTCCTTTTAATCTTGTTAATAAAGCGAGTTGCGGGGTATTCAATGCAGTTAAGTTCCATGGTTGCCCATCGGGACTGCAGAAAAAAATAATGCCTATTCAAAAATTTCTTCACCCTTTAGATCGTGTAGGGAATTGGAATCATTTGTACGGGAGGAAGGGTTTTTTCCAGTGGCAGATTGTTGTTCCTGAAACGGAAGAGTCTTTCTTAGAAGAAATCATCAGTAAATTAGGTGATTTGCCGCTCCTACCTTCCCTTGCAGTCCTTAAGAGGCTTGGTGCAGAAAGTGGAAGTTATTTATCTTTCTGTAAACCAGGGTGGACTCTCGCTGTAGATTTCCCCTTCCAAAGTGAATTGAGTAGGGGGTTTCTAAACAATTTTGATAAGAAGCTTGCTGATATTGGGGGCCGTATATACCTAGCTAAGGATGGAGGAATGAATCCTGAATTACTAAATGTCATGTATCCCCGTTTAGGCGATTGGAAACAAGTTAGGAAGGAATACGATCCGGAAAATATCTGGCAAAGTAATTTTTCAAGAAGACTTAATTTGCATGACCCCCAGAGTTAATCCAATGGTGGAAGGTCTCCGAAATTGAGACCTAAGGGCGGATCAGGCTCATGATCATCACTAGCTTCAGATATTTCAACTGAAGTTTTATCAGGCTCTAAGATCTCACCAACGGCCATCATCGCTGCTCCCAGGATTACCGCTCCCGCTCCTTTAGGTTTTCTGCTTGCATTCGTTTCAGAAGATTCGTTTTCGGTTTCATCTAGTTCCATAACATAGTTTGCCATGGAAAAAT
>Ga0315327_10000708_pt1 | contig 16793 bp, 31 predicted proteins | sample M110032315metaG_FD_203460 | JGI IMG/M metagenome (GOLD analysis project Ga0315327, IMG submission 203460) | Ammonia-oxidizing marine archaeal communities from Monterey Bay, California, United States - M1 100m 32315 | ecosystem: Environmental > Aquatic > Marine > Coastal | place: USA: California... | reverse complement strand
GTTCAATGGACAGGACCAAACTACTTATAATGGGTAAAGCGTTTTGTCCACCCAAGAATACACCAGAGAAAGATTTGGTAATGACACCCGAATATCTTGCTAAAGATATTATAGAACATTTCAAACCGGAAGGTAGAGTTCTTGATCCATGTCGTGGGTTAGGTGCCTTCTATAATAACTTTCTTACAGAAGATAAAGATTGGTGTGAACTTGGAGAAGATAGAGATTTTCTATCTTACAATGAGAAAGTCGATTGGATTATCACTAATCCTCCTTGGAGTAAAATGAGAGAATTCTTAGAACACGGAATGAAGATTTCAGATAACATTGTTTATCTTACTACGATTAATCATTACACTACTAAGAGAAGAATTCGTGATATGAAACAAAATGGATTTGCTCTTAAAGAGATTTATAATGTTGAAGCTCCCAAATCACCATGGCCACAACTTGGATTTCAAGTTGCCGCTGTTCATACTGTGAGGGGATATGAGGGAGATATCAAATTTAGTTTTTCAAAAGATTTAGAGGAAAAGATATATGGATAAAATAGTATTCTCAGAAGACAGACCACACCCTAAGTGGAAAGAGGATTGGTTTTCAAAGTCTAGTAAGTATCCTCCAATAAAAGATTTTTCAGACTTCGAATGTATCGAAGAACTGACAGTATGGGATAAGGTTGAGTTCGATATGCCTTCTCACACTTATGTATTAAATAGAGCGGGCCATTTATGTGGCTACTTTATTTGTAATAATATCGATAAAGAACATTGGGTTGAATTCGGAAGACCCGGATTGTTCAGTAAAACAAGAAGAAAATTTAAAAAGGTAAAAATAAAAACGATATGATATTTAGATTGAATACTCTTTATAAGAGAGACACAACAGGTAAGGTTCGTGAATGGACAGTTGAGTGGACAGGTCATGGAGTGATGCAACCAGGATACAGAACAGTCGCGGGAGTTCAAGGTGGTAAGTTAGTTACTTCTGAATGGAAGTATACAGAAGGAAAGAACATTGGAAAGAAGAATGAGACAACACCTTCTGAACAAGCAGAGAAAGAAGCTCAAGCTAAATGGGAAAAGAGAATAGAAAAAGAATACTTTGAATTCGTTAATCAGATAGATGATGATCAGCCATTCAAACCCATGTTAGCTAACGATTATACAAAGAGACCACAAGACACAGGTTTCAGTCAACCGAAACTAGATGGCATTCGTTGTATTGCTTCTAAAGATGGATTGTTCACACGAGCAGGTAAAGAGATTACTACTTGTGGACATATTGAACATGACCTCATAGAATTTTTTGAAGGTGAACCAGATATGGTTTTAGATGGTGAACTTTATAATCACGAACTCAAAGCTGACTTTAATAAGATTACTTCTTTAGTTCGTAAAGTAAAACCTACTCCAGAAGAAGCTCAAGAATGTCATGAGAAGGTTCAGTATCACATTTATGATTGTTACGATAAGAATAATCCTGATGATATCTTTTCAGTAAGAACATTCTGGTTAGATAAAGAAGAACAACCTGACGAATCATCTTTGAGATTGGTTCCGACAACATGGTGTGCTAGTCAAACAGCTTTAGATAGTTCATACTCCTATTACATTGGTAAAGGATATGAAGGCCAGATGGTTCGTAACGATACACCATATGAAAATAAGAGAAGTAAGAATCTTCTCAAAAGAAAAGAATTTATAACAGAAGAATTTGAAGTGTTAGAAGTATTAGAAGGCCAAGGTAATTGGCAAGGTTATGCTAAACACTTTGTTTTGACTGATGGTGAAAATACATTTAAGAGTGGTGTTCGAGGTAATCAAGAAACCTTGAAGAAACTTCTAGAACAAGAAGTGAAACCAACATGGGTGACTTGTCGATATTTCGAGAGGTCTGTAGATAACATACCAAGATTTCCAGTCGTAATAGATTGGGGAAATGGAGTGAGAGAAGATTAACTTGAAACCGCGGGAACACTTTTGTTATAATAGTTACATAATGAAGAAAAGTATCATGAAATTAACCAAAAAAGTCGGAGCTTCACAAGCTCTCCTGAAAAATGGAATCAAAAACTTATTTGTGATAAGTGCGACAGACAAAGTTGGTTTGATACCAGTTCTAGATTCGAAGTCTGCGAGATGTCCTCTCAATCTAGAACTGAATTTCTTTTTTGGAGAATTATATGCAAAATGAAATTTTATTTAAACCCTGCACTGATAGTAATCAAAGGTCAGGTAGCCATAAAGTCGGAGAGATAACAGCTTCGTTTTATGACTTACAAGAAATGTTTGGAAAACCTTTTTTTGAAGGAAAAGGAGATAATGTAACAACTGAATTCGCTGTTGATTACGAATGGTATGATAATGATGAAGACAGTAAATATGGAGGATTCGTTTTATACGATTGGCATTATGGTAGAGACTTTAGTAATGATTCCAAGGAAATTACTTGGAATATTGGTGGACAAGGTTTTGATGATAGCTATGCTGCATCTTTGGCACTCAAGCTTTTTGAGAAAACTGATGTTAGGTATGCTTATGATGATTTTGTTTTATGCCACGCCAACTGGCACGATTTAAATGAGGTTGAATAGTTTAGAGAGAGGGAAGTCCCGAGTGGGTTTTCGTAAATTGGGTTTCGTAATGATATATACTGTAGCTAGTGAAATTTCCCTAAGTGACCTGACTCCCTCTCTCGCCCTTATATAATTATATATGTTGGAGGAAATATGGAACATATACAATATTTTTTAATAGTAGTAGGTGGAGTCTCATGGACTGTGCTTGTATGTTGGATGGTTTGGTATATATCAAATTTTCCAAATAATAAATAAAAGTTATGAAAAGATATCAAGCGATATTCTTAACGACAGTTATGGCAATAGTTGTTTATTATGAATATTCATTAAACGATAAAGTTAATAATATTCATGAAACGGTTGTGGAGACAAATGAAATAGTTGAAGATATACAGAGAACTATTCACAACACACCTTATAGTTTAGAGAATGACTATCATTGTCTGGCATCTAACATTTATTGGGAATCTAGAAATCAATCTTTAGGTGGTAAGTTAGCTGTGGGACAAGTTGTTCTTAACCGGGTTGACAATAAGAGATTTCCTGATACAATATGTAGTGTAGTTAAACAAACTAAATTTTATCCTAGTGGTAAAATTGATTTACATGATTGTCAGTTTAGTTGGTATTGTGATGGGAAATCAGATGTCCCTTTAGAGAATGAGTTAGATATATATGAAGAATCATTCATACTTGCTATAAAACTCCTGGAGAATCGACCTATAGACTTTACAGAGGGCTCTACACACTATCATAATGATAAAGTTTATCCCTATTGGGCTAAGTCATTAGAGAGAATAACAAGAATTGATAATCATATATTTTATAGAAGGAAATAGATTATGGCATATATAAATTTGGGTTCATCAATGAGATATGGACCAAGTGGAAAGAGAAGAAAGACAACAGCGTGGAATACAAAAAAGAAAAAACCACCTGTAAGAACAGAATTAAAACCAGATCAGAGATCTGTTGATAGAGTTAAAGAAGCCGAAGAACATAGATTGAAGTATCCTTCATTCGTTTCAAGTAAGGGTTATATACCCACTAAGTATGATGATTCGTATAAAAAAGAGGCCTCTAAAAACTTTACTGTAGCGATTGGTTATAATAAAGGTGGTTATCAAGTAATACCTAATAATGAAATTAAAGACATTGGAAAATAATAGGATTATATATAATTAGTATGGCAACTAGAAAAGTAATTAAGAAAAGAAAACCAGTAGAAAGGAAAACTAAGAAACAAAGAATAACTTTGGATGAAATGCATATGGGTCCAGAACCCGGTGTTGATTATTTTAAAGAAAACTCAATCGGTTCTTTTTTCAATTGGTATAATTATATGTATGACCGTAAACAAGTAAATCAGGTCATAATATCTTATGCTAAAAAATTCGGTTATAAGAACGCTGCAAGATTTTCTAGAATGTTTTTACCACAGACTCTAGCATCTATTATTAAAGGTCTAGAAAATGGAATAGAATTTCCAGATCATAGAGATTTTCCTGGAGAAGGAACAGCGGGTTATCAGAAGCATGTTCATGACGAATTAAGAAGTTGGAATAAGAGAGCAGGAGAACTCAAACAGAAAGATTTGAATTTAGATCAAGTTGTTAAAAAGAAAAGATTATCAGTTCAAGAGAATATTAGCAATAAAGGTCAAGCGTTATTGAGTGATGTTGATTACGCTATTGATACATGGGATGTTATAGATTTTGATATGTATAAGTATCTAACCGAGAAAGGTGCGTCTTCTGCAGTAGCCAATTCAATCGTTAATGAGTATGATGATATGCTTACTGAATTAAAAGAAGCTAGAACAGGAGACTGTGATCAACTTAAAGAGGGATATAGTCACATGACTAAAAGTGAGTTATCCGACTTTTATAATTTTGTTTTAAAAATTAAAACTGATACAGAGAGATATGTCGATAATAATAAACCTGTAAGAAAACCTAGAAAGGCGAAAGCCATCAATGCAGTTAAAGTAGTATCTAAGTTAAGTTTTCTAGAACACGATACAGAGAATAGAATTAAGTCAATAGAACCTAGTAAAATTGTGGGTGCTAAACAGTTATGGGTTTTCAATTCTAAAACAAATGAATTAATAAAGTATGATTCAGAAGACAGAGGCGGTCTTACTGTGACCGGAACTACTATCAAGAAGTTTGATTCTGATACATCTTGTAGTAAAAAACTTGGTGTTAAAACAGATCATTTTCTTGATCGTGTTTTAGCGGGAGGTTCAATCGTACTAAATAAGATTATGAATGAAATAAATTCAAAGGCTAGTTCAGTAACTGGTCGAATAAATAATAATATGATATTACTAAAGGTGGATTAATTATGGCTATAGATTATAGTAGATTACCGAGTGATGCATCGCCAGTTGAAATCTTGACGGCTGTATCTAAACTCAAAACAAAAAAAGAGAAGGTTGAACTTCTAAGACAATATGAAAATCATCCAGGTTTCATGCACATACTCAGAGGAGCATATGCTGATAATATTGAATGGTTAGTTCCAGACGGACCTTTACCAGAAGGTGTTGTTCCAAGTGCTGCAGTGTCAGTTGACACAGCAGAAGATAGATTGATAAGAGCATTCAGACAATTTCAGTATCTTGTAAAAGGTGGAGCTGATGTTAGACAGGCTAAGAGAGAAGAAATATATTTAAATATGTATAGATCACTTCATAACTCAGAAGCAGAACTCTTACATTCAATCATTAATAAGAAATTACCATACAAAGGAATTACTAAAGCATTAGTTGCTGACGCATTTCCAAATGTTTGGACTAAAGAAGACGAAGCATCGTCATAAATACTTACATGAGTAATAAATTAGGATTAACACTAGAAGAAAGAACAGTCTTTTATAATACACCAGACGGAAAGAAAGTTGGTGAATTAAGACAGTTCGATCCTTTAGGTGGTATGTTACAATTACATGATCCAATGAAGAATACTCAAATAGAATTTTTATGGGACTCCAGTAGTAATACATGGAAAGGTATTGGAGTTCAATCTGGTTATACAGCAGAAGTAACTATAGAAACACCTATCACAAAACAGACTGATAGTAATGTTCCTGCTAAAGCAACCAGCGTGTCAAGATTTCCGAGTTAAATAATTAGCGTGGGTGAATTTACCCGACAAGGTTTATATAATGAGAAATCTAAAACTAAGGAGGTGATCAGAACTGTTATTATGAGGGTTCGAGAAATAAATCATCAACTAATAGGAGGACACGAATAAGGGCTTGACAGAATTCAAGTTCGATAGTATAATTAATATATGAATTGGGATTGTGTAAGTCAATCCGCGTTTCAGAGGAGCGTCAGTCCCATTTCATTTTAACTAACCATTGTTATGACAGGAGAAAAAAATGGAAGCTAAAATAGTAACAGTCCAAGATATAGCAGGTGTGGTTTCAATCATAGATGTTTGCTCACAAAGAGGAGCATTTCGTGGTGAAGAACTAGCCGGTGTCGGAAGACTTAGAGAAACTTTTCTTGCTGAGGTGAAGGAACAACAAGGTGAAACAGCCGCTCCAGAAGGAGTTGCAACACCCGTTGTAGAAACAGCAGAAGCAGAAGAAGATTCCTCTAGCTAATATCGATATAAGTGAGAGGGATTGATTTCCCTCTTTCTTTCAATTAAAAAATAAAATGCCAATAAAATTAAAACCATCATACAAAAAATACGATAGACAAACAAAGAAGACTACGCTTGAACACTATTATATTAAAAACATTTCAAAAGATGAATTGTTTAAAGAATTAAATAATGATAGCACTAAACCTAAAGTCAAACAAAAGATAAGAACAGAATTAAACAGGAGAGGTATCAAAATACAATGGATGCCTATAACAGCAAATGAGTGAGATTAACGATTTCGGGTTTACAGCAGTAGATCAAGACGAACTTAAAACTAAGACTGGTGAAGATGCAAGTATTGGTAAAGAAGTCGCTGATCAATTAAAGGCTGTTGCCAAATCATCAGCAGGACAAGCTAACTCAGCACAGATAGAAGAGCTCGACAGTAAAGTTGACTTACTACAAAAACTAATATCAAAAACATTATCAGAACTAGACGATCACAAAGACAACCTGCAATCCATAGACACCAAAAAAGAATTAGATTTTAAAGACAGATTAATTGAATGCGAAAAACTCATTCTTCCATTATTACAAAACTTAATGAAGAATGAAGATAAAGAATATATCTATTGGCCTAATAGAAAGGCGATTATACAATCACAAATAGATAGACTCCAAAAGATTACAAGATAATACTTGTATCCGCTGGTATTCTTTTTATATAATATATACAATGGAAACTTTTACAATAATACACTGGACAATATATTTAGGAGTTATAGTAGCTGCGGTTTACTTCTCTTATAAAGATGGTGAAAAATCTGGTTCAATGTATATGTTAGAATATCTAAGAGAACACAAATATAAAAACTCCGCCGGAGTTGAAACCCCTTTCTTAGATGATACTGGGTTTAATCGTTTCATGGCTCACATGAGACAAGAGAAAAAAGAGAAAGATGGAAAATAAATTTACTATCACAGGTGAAGTTGGTGATGTGTTTATTAAGATTTGTAAAGATCGTGATGTCCAACTTATCTTTGGTGAAGATGAAGAATCAATTTATCGTGAAGTCGAATGGGAATCTCATGAGATTTATAAAGCCGCTACTAACTTCGCTCTAATGCTTGACGCTTATTTAAGAAACTCTAAAGCATTAGATGATTTAATTACAACTTCTCCAACGGGTAGTATCCCTGCTGAACTAATTGGTAAAGATTTATTACCTATAAACTTATTCGGTGCTGGTCTTGAAGAATTTGAATTACAAGAAGAACAAGTGATAGATAAATCAGAAGAACCACCAAAAAAATATAAAGATAATGTGCTTCAATTTAATAAAAAGGAAAAAGATAATGAAGATAAGTGATGCTCTAAAGAGCGATGAACATACAAGTAATTTGTATAATGGAAAACCGAGAGGATATTATGATCCTTCTCCAATAGAAGTATTCTTTACTAGAGTAGGTCAATCTATATTTAAGTTTACAGATGATAATCAACATAAAACACAAATGACTGATGATGATTGGATATTACATTGTGATGCCGCTAACAAGTGTGTTCGGTTTGGAACATTGTATGGACCTAAAAGTGTAAATGACTTTAAGCCAGAAGAATTAGAAATAATCAAAAAGTTTGTAGGAAAGAAAAAGAAATGGATTTAAATACAGAGATTAAAATTCTTAAAGATAATATTCAAGAATTACAGAAACAATTAGCTCAAGCACATCAAAGAATCGGTGAGCTTGTATCAGAGAAGTCAGCTAGTAATGAAGAAGTTATTAAACAAAAACAATTCATTCAAGAGATAACTGGTGAACTTAAAAGAGTTAATTCAGAAACAGAACAAAAGATACAACAACAGATGGATAGTATTCCAGATGTTATAGATTCTAAACAAGTTTTAAAAGAAGGATAGACATGCTTAGTTTACATGAACTACTTAATTATATTGGACAACACATAAGGAAACTATATGAAAAAATTTAGTCATACAGGTGGAGTTTTAGGTAGAAGAAAAAGAGCTCTTGATAGATTAATGAGATACGAACCTCAATCTAAACAACAGATGAAAGAGATTGATATTTTAATAGAAAGGACGAAACATGCCAACTTATGATATTCTGAATACAGAGACAGATGAAGTTGAAGAAGTCTTTATGACTATATCTGAAAAAGAAAAGTATTTAAAAGATAATCCTCACATGAAACAACACTACACTAAAGTTGCTGGTATTGTTTCTGGAACTATATCAGCAGGTAATGTTGATAATCATGGATTTAAAGAAGTCTTACAGAAAGTCGGAGAAGCTCACCCTGGTAGTGAAGTATCTAAAGAACACACTAGAAGAACGGGTAAAGAAATTAAGACTAGAGAAATAATAAAGAAACATGCAAAAATACAAGCGAGTAAAAAGAAATAAATTATGTTTAATCATTTAAAAGGTTATGAGTCCGTTACTTTACCTACTGAAACAATAGACGGAAAAAGATATTATGTTACACCAGAGGGAAATAAGTATCCTTCAGTCACAACAGTTACAGGACTGTTAAATGCTAAATGGATAGCTCAATGGAGAAAAAATGTTGGTGAAGAAAAGGCCAATCAGATTTCTAGACAAGCGGCCGGTCGTGGTTCAAGATATCATTATCTTCAAGAAGACTTTATAAACAATCTTGATATAACAGAGAAGTTAGCACAGGCCACACCATTAGATTTAATGATGTTTAATCAGACTAGAGAATTAACAGAGAAGATTGGAGACATTTATATGTTAGAGGGTTCTATGTATAGTGATGATCTTTGTATGGCTGGTAGAGTTGACTGTATAGCAGAGTTCGCTGGTAAAGTTTCAGTAATAGATTTTAAGACATCAACAAAAGCCAAGTCAGCAAGTAAGATTAAAAATTACTTCATGCAGGAAACAGCTTACGCTAAGATGTTTGAAGAAAGATATCAAGTTCCGATAGAGAGAATAGTAACTATTGTTTCAGTAGAAGAAACTGGACAGGCACAATTATTTGTTGAAAACCCAAACAACTGGGTTGACCAGTTGTTGAGTCTTCGTAGTCAGTATAAAACTGAATTTGGTTTATAGGAGTAGTGCCTAAGTTCTATTATGAATCCACTTACTTATATATTAGATAACATGATTATGATTACAGGTGATAAACAACCTAAAGTCACAAACACTATCTCAATAAAAGAGGCCGTGGAAGCCTTTACTTCTTCGCCGTGTCTACTCCATGATTGTCTAATATTCATTGGAGTATCCTTTGTTTATAAATAGTTATAATGAAAATCTAAATGATTTCCAACATATATTTATAACAATGATATCCTTACATTCATGAAATCAATTAAGAAATATGGCATATAGTAAAGAAGTAGTAGAACGATTTGAATCAGTCCTCAAAAATCCAGAAAAACATTCCGTCGGAAGATTTGATCCTTCTGATGCTTCTGTTATATCAGGGATGGTAGGAGCTCCTTCTTGTGGTGATGTAATGAAGTTAGACATGAAGATGAACGGAGATATCATAGAAGATGTTAAGTTTAAAACATATGGTTGTGGTTCAGCAATTGCCTCAAGCACTATGTTCGTAGAAATGTTGAAAGGTAAAACTATTGAAGAAGCAAAATTAATTAAAGATAAAGACATAGCAAAGGCTCTTCAATTACCACCAATCAAATTACATTGTTCTGTATTAGCAGAAGAAGCTATTCATAAAGCTATAGAGAGCTATGATCCTATGATGGGACACAATGGCCCACCGAGGCCTTGACAGAATAGAAATTTGTAGTATAATAGATATATGATCTTAACTAAAAAGAAGTTTACAAATTCAGTTGAACAATTAGTAATAGATAAACATCTTACTTATATAGATGCTATAGTTCATTTTTGTCAAGAGAACCATCTAGAACCTGACTCAGTAAAAGGATTAATAACTCCTCCCCTAAAAGAGAAGATTAAAGCTGAGGCAGTTAGTCTAAGATTTTTAAAAGAAGAATCAAACGCGAAATTACCAATATAAATTATGAGACCACAAAAACAAAAATCGTATCAACAAAGAAAACACTTTAAAAAGAAAAAGAAATTTGATGGACCTGTTCCATTTGATATTTTACTTAGAAGGTTTAAGAAGAAATGTGAACGAGCAGGTATCGTTGCAGAAGTTCGTAAACGAGAGTATTACGAAAAACCAGCTCAAAAGAGACAGAGAAAAAAGAAAGAAGCTATTCGTAGAGAACAGCTTAATCAATTAAACAATAACACATTGGGTAGGCCTAGATTATATTAATGACAAGTCGTGAAGGATTTGATGCTTACTGTTTATATTTAGCTATTAATAATCATTTTAATACAGAGTCGTATGACTTCTTTAAGTATAATGGTAAAGTTCCAGTAAAGTTACCAGCATTTCTAAAAAGAAATGATAAATATCACTTTGCTAAGTTAGCTAGAGAACATAGAGATGAACTTAGAGATTTCCTAGTTGCTAATCTTTCACAACAGAAATACTATGTAAAGAATTTATTAGATCAAGAATGTGTTGAGAACTATAAAGAATTTAAAAAGAGAAAACAAAAATTGTCATACTGTATCATACAAGACATGAAATACTTACAAGATGTATATACAGATATTGATGTGGTCTTAGAATGTGAGAATGGTCAACACCCACCTGTCTTAAAAGAATACTTGGGTAAGAAGATAACAGCCGAAACTTTTATTGCATTTGAATATATGTTTGGTGTGTTCGGTGATTTTGATGAATTAATACAAGAACAATTTATTTGGCCTAAAGTGAGAGACAAGTTAGTTAAGTTAAAACCATTTATTGAAATAGATGCGTTAAAATTAAGAAAGCCAATAAGAGAAGTATGGCTATAGCTTATATAATAGGAAACGGTCCTTCTAGAAAGGGATTAGATTTAGATACACTTGATGGAACTACATTTGGGTGTAACGCACTGTTTAGAGATTACAGTCCTGATTATTTAGTGTCTGGTGATTCTACTATCATTAAAGAGATATGTGAGACAGAATATCCGAAAGATAATGAATGTATCTTTCCAGACTTTGATCCAATACCTAAAGATATGAAAGATGTAATTCTTACAAGTTTTGATCCTTCATTCACTATTAAAGAATCTGATTTAGACAGATGGAGTGAATGTTGGATATTCGGACTTCAAGATGATGTATCAAACATCATGGAAGTTCATGTAGTGGGTGTAGACTCACGATGGAAAATACAGAATATGAAAGGCACAGAAGATGATACTAGATTTAGTGTTAACTTCTTTGCGGGAAGTCAGGCTATGGCTCAGGCTTCCATAATGGGTTTTGATGAAGTGTGTCTTGTTGGTTTCGATTCGATATGGAACTTTCAAGATGATACTTATCAGAATATCTATGCTGGAACTAATGCCTATAAAAGAGAGAAAGAAACTTCTCGCTTGAGGGTTGGAACTAGTGATCCTAACTCCTTATTAGGAACACAAGAAGCACAGATAAAAAAGGTGATTGACAAATTTGAAGATGTCAATTATACTATATATAATGACGGAATTAAAAAACCGTTAACATATAATAGTTTTACATAATGAATAAAGTGGATAATATTAAATACAATAATAAAATAAATACAAGGAGATAAAATGTCATTTAATGAACTTAAACGCAGTCGAGGCGGATTCGACAAACTTCAAACAGCTCTTGAAAAAGAGACTTCGGAAAAGAAATCTTATGGTGACGATAGATTCTGGAAACCTGAACTAGATAAATCTGGTAATGGTTACGCAGTTCTTCGTTTCTTACCAGCAGCCAACGGAGAAGAACTTCCATGGGTCCAATATTGGGATCATGGTTTTCAAGGACCAGGTGGTTGGTTAATAGAGAAATCTTTAACAACCCTTAATCAAAATTGTCCTATAAGCGAGTATAATACTCAACTATGGAACAGTGGAGATGAAGCCCAAAAGGATCAAGCAAGGCGACAAAAAAGAAGACTACACTATGTAGCCAATATTATGGTCGTATCAGATCCTACCCATCCTGAGAACGAAGGTAAAGTAATGCTTTATCGTTTCGGTAAAAAAATCTTTGAGAAAGTCAAAGATGTAATGCAACCTCAGTTCGAGGACGAGAACCCTATCAATCCATTTGATATGTGGGAAGGTGCTGACTTTAAACTTAAAGTCAGAAAAGTAGATGGATATTGGAACTATGATAAATCAGAGTTCGCAAGTCCAGCTCCTATCTCAGAAGACGATTCTGTTTTAGAAGGTATCTACAACAAGCAGCACTCTTTAGCAGAGTTGATTGCACCTGATCAATTTAAATCTTATGATGAATTGAAAGCTCAATTAGATAGAGCTTTAGGATTGACAGGAGTAGAAGTATCAAATGCTACTGCAGAAACAATAGCAGATGATAACACGGTTGGTCAAACAGCAACAGCTGCTGATAAGCCGTGGGCTGATACACCGACACCTGTAAGTAATTCAGATGATTCTAGTGATTCTACTATGAGTTATTTTGAAAAACTTGCGAATGATCAGTAATTAAGTTATAAATACTATAACCTAATCAGAGATATGGGAATGGCCTTCGTGTCAGGTCATGAGTCTTCATAATTATCTAATAGAAGACGGGACAATTAAGAATGGGGATTCTTAATATTCAATGAGGAAAGATATCTAATGCGGCAGGAGATATCAGAATTAACGGCGGGAAGCGGGGCTAGTTTTTTCATCTATACAAAATTCTTTAACTATGTATAGCTTCCAGGCACTGTTTGTGGATCAACAGAATATGAGTGTGTTTTATAAGAGCTCTTATTATTGTTATAAGTATTATGATTATTTTGTATATTAACTGGTGCTTCCCAAGGATAAGTTGATGAGCTCGGCGGGGCCCATTCATCTATTTCGTTTTGATGTTGAATAAGAGGCGGTAGTGTATCCTTATCAAATTCTTTCCATGATTCTGTAAATCTTATCCATTTATGGCTGGTTCCTATTCCTAGGTCAGGAAGCTCGAGCTCACCAAGATCCTCACCTCGAGAATCTAATTCTTGAAAGATTGCTTTAATACTGTCTGGATGAATTTGATTTTCTATAGCTATAGCTTTTAATTGTTCTGTAGTAGCATCCTCAAGCTTGTTGGGGTCAACATTTCTTCTTTCAAATGGATTCCAAGTATTCTTCTCTATTAGTCCCGTTGCAACGGCTTCATTTCCCGCCTTTGTCCCATACCACCAAGTTTTCATAGCTTCTTTGAAATTCGGCCAGAAGTTTATGACAAAATCTTTCACATCCTTCCACTTCTTCATAATCCAGTCTTTCAACAGGTAACCTAAAAGAAACACACCTGCAATAAGTAACACGAATTTTTTAGGACCAGATAAATTCTTGACCCACTTCAACATTGATTTAAGGCTTTTTTGTATTTTCTTGATCCACTGTGGCATACGGCGTTCTGCTTTGCCATCTTTTCTTTTACTAGGTTTCATTCCTAGCTTTTTTTCTCGCTTTCGAATAGCTCTGCCTTCTTTTGTTCTATAGTCTCCATCTTTCTTATTAAACTTGGCTCTATCTTTTCTAAGTTTTTTTTGTGCTTTCCTATCTTTTGTAATCTGTTTAAACAGCCAGCTCACAAATCCCATTAGCTGTGTTCCCACGAACCAGAGCAGCCTTAGAGATGCTTTGGCCATAACAGCTAAAAGAGTTTTAACAGTATTAAAGAATGGTAAGTTTGTTAACGCACTAAATCGACCTAACAATAAACTACCATCGGCTTTCATTGTTTCGAATAGGTTTTCCATATTACCTTGTTTTTCCCAAGCTTGGTGGGCGTTGGTTCTTAATTGTTTTAACCAACCAACTTCATTATCACTTGTAGTTTCAACAGTCTTTTTAGTATTTTCTGCAACAGCTCGCAACCCACCTACATCAGATGATGTTGCATCGGTTTTCCCTTCTTCTTTATGAGTTTCAAGTTTCTTTATAGATTCCGCGACTGTCACTAGAGACTTATTACCCTTGTGGGTCTGCAGCTGACCATCTCTAGACAACATAACTTCTTGTCCTTGTTGTTGTTTAGCAAAAGTATCGGTTCTAGCTTGCTCCAAGGCAGCTTTATTAGCCGCTACTATAGCTTCTTTGTCAACTCTTTTCCGTTCTAGATAATCAGCTCTAGCTATAAGCGCATGTCCTTCCGTTGCGGTCAGAACCTTTTGCGTCAGTTTATATAATGGACTATCTCGACCTTCACCCGGAGTTGTTGTTTCATCTGCCATGTTAAGTATTTATATCTTAATTAGTTTTAGTTAGGGTTTTGATCCCCATGTTCTTTTGCTGCTGAATTAACATACAGACCAAACCAAGCAGCTCCAGCACCGACTAAGATACTGATAAGTCCTGATTGTTCTATTGATGGTTCTACTAAATCCATAAACCAGAATGTTGAGTAGTATAGTAAGTATACATATACACCTAAAAATAATCTTGGTATTACTCTCCATGCGTCTATCATTTTAGCAAAGAATATCCATTTTTGCCATGGATTTTTTCTATCATCATTTGTTAATTCAAATATTTCTTGTTTCAGTTCCCCTATTTCAGAAACCATAGACATAAATTTCTTTAAGTCTATCTCTACTTCGTTTCGGGACATATCTCCCTGAAATTGATCTTCTCTAGCCATTTTTAATTACCTCATTTGTTCATTTGACTTTTTCTTCTTCTTTCTTCTTCCTCCAACCATTTAACTAACAGTTGGACATATACTTCCCTCTCCCAAGGTATCATATTCTCTAGTTCTGTTAAACTATATTTATGATGTTGAATTAATCCAAAATTAGTATGGATGTAATTATATAATGTTTCATGAGAGAGGCCTAGACGAAAAAAGACTCAAGCCCTGCCATAGTATTTACATTAAACTTACCACATTTATCACAATCAAAATCAGTAGTTAACTCTAGAGATGGTTGTGAATTCATAAATTTATTTATTACATCTAGAGTATCTACAGACATTCCTTCTATAAATTTATCTAATTCTTCATTAGAAAAATCATCTCTAGTTAACACTTCATCACCATTAATAATTTTATCTATTGTGAAATTAATTATATCAAACATTATATCATATTCTTCTTTGCTACTTTCAATAGAAGTAAGCTCTTTTATATTTGGATATTTCAATACTATAGATATAGAATCTGTTAATTTTAAATTATTATCAGGTATTATCTCTGGTTTAATAACGATATATTGAGTTAAATCAACTTTAATACCATTATACTCATTACATTCACTACATTCTATTTGAATATCGGCAGTTTCTCCTGCAGACTTAATTCTAATATTTAAAAATAAGACTTCTACATCTGCCATAGGCAAATCATTAACATCAATATCATCATCAATGCATTTTTGAACTAATCTTAAAGCTTCCTTAGACAAATTAACGGATTCGTCACTTTCTTGTGCTATTAAGAGAGCTTTTTGTTCTCCTACTAAGAAAGGTCTATAACTAAGCTCTTTTCCTGTTATTGGAAGTGTTAGCTGATATCTTGGCGTTTCAATTACTGGTAAACTCATAATTTATTTCCTCTGTATATATTATAAAGAAAGTATTTATATCAGAATTAGAAGCCTAATAATTTATCTAACTTTCTACTAATTTTAGTATCAATTTTTCTCAGATGTTTATTAAGAAATCCATCTAATAATCCTGATGGTGTTCTATTGAAAGATGATGTCCAATTTCTATAAGCAAAAGAAACTGTTAACTTCTGAATCTCACCTGACGCAGCATCTAAAGTTTGTGCTTGTATTGCTTGAGGCCAAGCTTCGTGTAGTTCAACAGCATAGACTGGAAGGCCGTCTTGGCCATTTTGTTGAATCTGAACCCTACCCACATAATCATCATAATATTGATAAAAGAATGCATTATCATGAATAAATGATTGCCATAATTCAATTCTTTCTTTATCTTCAAATGCATGATCACACAAAAAGGTCATTGAAAGAAGACCACCTTCATAATCTACACCTTGAATTCGATTTGATTTTGGACCACCAGCATAAGTAGTGTGTGGTGTTGTGATAAATGATTTACCAGGTAATGTAATGTTTGTGCAACGGAGGCCTCTCATACTAAAATTACTTGTTCCCGTTTTCCACTCTAACTTTCTAGTCAAAAGTGGAGCAGTAACAACAACTTCTTCAACGCCGTGGTTATCGTTCCAACCTGATTCCCAGGTACTACCTGGAGTACCACCCGCGGCCGCGTGAGCAAGATCCGCGGCATCGGCTTCTTCACCATCCATAGGTCTAACTGGTGCAGTAGTTTTACCCATGGCCAATCTAGCTGAATCTAATAACCCAGTTCCAAAGATATCTTTATATTGTCTTGATAATCCAGATGGTCCAAATATGTTTACAGTAAACTTATTAGTTCTAGTCATGTTATCTATATTTGCCATGAAACGATTTATGTTCATTAGAATGCCTTCCTACTTTCTTTCCATACGCTATCTTTACTAACTTTTCTAAATGATTCTGTTGGTAAGAAGATAGCTATTTCCCA
>Ga0315327_10000704_pt1 | contig 16851 bp, 13 predicted proteins | sample M110032315metaG_FD_203460 | JGI IMG/M metagenome (GOLD analysis project Ga0315327, IMG submission 203460) | Ammonia-oxidizing marine archaeal communities from Monterey Bay, California, United States - M1 100m 32315 | ecosystem: Environmental > Aquatic > Marine > Coastal | place: USA: California... | reverse complement strand
TCCCTTATCCGCTGGTGGGAAGACTATGTTGCCAAGCTCGACGGCGATATCAGCAATAATCCGGCTCCCGGCAACAAGCTCGGGGGCCTCACCACCATCCTGGAGAAATCGCTGGGGGCCATCAGCAAGGGAGGCACCACCACCCTGCAATCGGTACTGCGATATGCCGAACCGGTAAAGGGACCGGGTCTCCACTTCATGGACAGCCCCGGCTACGATCCCATGTCGATCACGGGGGAAGTGGCCTCCGGCGCCAACCTGATCTGCTTCACCACCGGGCGTGGGTCAGTCTACGGCAACAAACCCTGCCCCTCCCTCAAGATCGCGAGCAACTCCGACATGTTCCAGCGCATGGAAGAAGACATGGACCTCAATGCCGGGACCATTGCAGACGGCACCGAGAGCCACGAGGAAGTGGCCGCTCGTATCCTCGCGCGCATGATCGAAGTGGCCGGTGGCTCCCCCACGAAATCGGAGGCCCAGGGCTTCGGCGATCACGAGTTCGTGCCCTGGAGCATCTCGGCCATCACCTGATAGCCACCTCTCCCGGACGGGACATTGAGGCTTTCAGACCCTGCCGGTTTGCCTACCCTCCTCGCCATGTCGAACTACTCCCTCACCGGCCACGTCGCCCTCGTCACCGGCAGCAGCAAGGGTCTCGGGGCCTCCATCGTGCGCAACCTTGCCACCGCTGGAGCCTCTGTGGTGGTCAACGCCTTCAACAACGTCGAACGAGCCCAGGAAATTGCCGATGAAATTACCGAGGGAGGAGGCAAGGCCATCGCAGTCGGAGCGGATGTGACGAAATCGGACGAAATCACCGCCCTCGTGGAGGAAACCGCCAGCAGGCTGGGTCCCATCGATATCGTCGTCCCCAACGCCACCGGACCCCAGCCCCTCAAGCCGATCGAGGAATACGACGAGTCCTTCTACCAGGAGATGTACGAGTTCTTCGTCAAGAGCCCCTTCCTCCTCGCCCAGGCCACCCTCCCCGGCATGAAGGAGCAGAAGTGGGGACGGATCGTGAACATCATCAGCGAGGTGTTCTCCAGCTCGGTCCCCAACTTCTCCGCCTACGTCGCGGCCAAGGGCGGCCAGATCGGCTGGTCGCGTTCCATGGCACGCGAGCTCGCCTCCTTCGGTATCACCGTCAACATGGTGGGCCCCGGCTGGATCCCGGTGGAACGCCACGCCGACGACCCCCAGGAGGACAAGGATGCCTACCTGGCCCAGATTCCCATGGGCCGCTGGGGCGTACCCGAGGACGTTGCCCACGCCGTCCGCTTCTTCGCTTCGGAAGAGGCCTCTTTCATCACAGGCCAGACTCTCTATGTGAACGGCGGAATGACGCCGTGGTAAGCCCGCATCCGCTTGAGATTACTAATCGGGAAACGGACGACTCGCCCCTACGATTCATTGACGGCCGAATCCAAGGGATCCCCCCCGGAACCGGAACTTCCCCCTCCCGCCCCCCGGTTCTCGGTCCATCGTCGGAACAATTCGTCGGCCACCACTCCAACCAGGATAAAGATCCCGATCACGGTAAACTTGGACTTCTCCTCCACCCCAAGGAAGAACACCGCCTTCTCGGCCACTTGGACTAACGCTGCTCCGCAGATCACTCCGAAGATGGCTCCCTCCCCACCCCGCAGGCTGCACCCGCCCAAGACCGCCCCGGCAATGGCGTAGAGTTCATAAAAGTTCCCGAAGGAGGAAGGCGTAGCTCCATTGGTGTCGAGAACGAAGAGCATTCCCGCAAAGCCCCCGAGAAGCGAACAGATCATGTAGGCCGCGATCTTGACCCGATCGGTCTTGATGCCGCTGAACTTCGCCGCTTCCTCATTGTGCCCGATCGCAAGGAGATAACGTCCGAAGACAGTCTTGTTGAGCACGATGGCAGCAACAACACCGATGATGATCAGGACCACGAACGACATCGGGATGAAATCAAAGAGCTTGTATTTCACCAGGGCATCCTTGAGGCCGCTGAATTCGCCTCCGAATCCCTGGGTCTGATCGTTGCCGGCAGCCCGTGCCAGCCCGCGGTAAATGAACAGCCCACAGAGCGTCACCAGAAAAGGCTGGAGCCCGAGCTTGGTCACCATGAGGCCGTGGAAGAGACCTATTCCAAGGGAAATTAGAAGGACCAGTCCGAAGGCGAGGGGGACGGACACCGGCTCGGAAAAGAAGATGTTCCCCTTCAATAACATCGGAAGCATGACCCCGGAAAGTGCGATCAGGGAACCGATCGAGAGGTCAATCCCTCCCGTGATGATAACGAAGGCGACTCCGATCGAGATGATCCCAAAGAGCCCAATCCAGCGCATGGTGTTGGTCAGGGTCGCTGGATCACGGAAAGACGGTTGCAGAAGGCTCGTCACCGTGAACAAGAGAACCAGCAATCCAAAGATCACCAGGAGCTTCGGGTTTTCCTTCAGGGTATTCTTCAAAGACAGCATCTTATTCTCCTCCGGTAGCTAGTTGCATGATTCCTTCTTCTGAAAACCGCGGATCATCCCGGGCAACCTGACCCGCAATCCGCCCCTCGTGCATTACGATCACCCGGTCCGAGATCCGGAGCACTTCCTCCAGTTCGCTCGAAATGGCAAGAACAGCTGCGCCCTCTGCCGTCATCTGGTCAATCACCTCGTAGATTTCGCTCTTGGAACCGACATCGATCCCCCGGGTCGGCTCGTCCAGAAGGAAGATTCTCGGTCGGAGAGGCATCCACTTGGCCAGCACGACCTTCTGTTGGTTGCCTCCCGAAAGCATGGATACCTGCTGCCTGGTGCTGGGGGTCTGAATGCGCAGGGACTCCCGGGCCTCCTCCGCCCGCTGGTCAATCTGACGGTCCTTGACAAACCCGGCCCGCTGCCAGCGATCCATCCCGACCATCGCAACATTATCCCGGATAGTCAGGTTCAGGATCGCTCCCTGCGCCTTGCGATCCTCGGGCACGAGAGCCAACCCCGCCCGGATGGCGTCCTGCGGATGCTTGATCGAAACCGGTTGCCCATTCACCCGGACCACGCCACCCAACGAACGGTCAATTCCGAAAATGGCCCGTGCCACTTCCGTGCGTCCCGCCCCGACCAGTCCGGCCATCCCGACCACCTCTCCGGCCCGCAACTCGAAACTCACCGGCACATCCGGGAATCGTGCCACCCTCAGGTCGCACACTTCGAGCAGGACTTCCCCGGTCTTCCCGCTGGCCTTTTGGTGTACCACCAGTTTCCGGCCCACCATGAGGGAGACGATGCGATCGCGGCCAATCTCCTCCCGACCCAGCTCCCCGCTGTTCCTGCCATCCCGTAGCACAATGACCCGGTCTGCAATCTCCTCCACCTCCGCCATCCGATGGGAGATGAACACGATGCACATTCCCTCGTCGCGGAGTTTTTTCACGAGCCGGAAGAGCACCCGCGTTTCGTGCAGCGAGAGCGAACTCGTGGGCTCATCCATGATGAGAATGCGCGCTTTCTGGGAAAGGGCCTTCGCGATCTCAACCATCTGGCGATGCCCAATGGAAAGATCCCGCACCGGGGTGTCCGGATCGATCTCGAGCTCAAGATCTCCCAGCAATTTCCGGGTCCGGACCCGGATTTCACGTTGATTGAAGAACGGTCCCAGAATTCGTGGCTCCCGCCCCAGATAGACGTTGGCCCCGATATTCAGGTTCTCCGCAAGGTTCAGTTCCTGGTGGATGAAGGCGATTCCCAGGTTCTCTGCGGCCCGCACGTCGGGGATCTGGATCACCTCCCCATCGACCGCGACTTCGCCCTCATTTGGTTGATGAACACCGGCCAGGCACTTCATGAGAGTGCTCTTGCCCGCTCCGTTCTCCCCCATGACCGCCACGATCTCACCTGCATGAAAGAACGCGCTCACCCCTTCAAGGGCACGCACGCCCCCAAAGCGCTTGCTGATCGCGCGGGCCTCTAGCAGTGGCTGAGAGTCCAGGTCCGCAGCCACCTGTTACTTGGCGGGCTTGCCCGCGAGTTCATCGAGCAACCCGTCGCGGCGCTGGATCGAGTTGAGCTGGTCGATCTTGCCCACATAAAGCATGATCTTTCCTCCCTCGGGCATGGATTTCTTGATCAGCTTCCCAAGCTCGCGACCGGCCTGGTAATTCTCCGTCCCGAGGAAAAAGCGGCGCTTGGAATCCGGCGCATCGCTGTCGTGCGTAATAAGTGGCAGCTGGTCAGCCGCGTTGTTAATCATCTCGGTCTGGTTGGCGGGATTCAGAACGCTGATTGCAATCCCCTTGCACTCTCCCTTGTTGAGGATGTTCTCCACGATCTTCTTCTGCCCGGCGATATCGCCCGCGCTGTTCATCTGGAATTCCACGGCAACTCCAAACTCCTTGGCGGCAACATAACATCCGGCCTCGGCATGACTCCAGAAGGGGTCCGCCACGTTTGTGATGAAGGCGAACTTGGGCGCATCCGCAGGGGCTTCGGCGCCCTTGGCTGCTTCTCCGGCTGCCAACCGATCCACCACCCCCTTGCGGAATTCCTCCACGTTATCCTTCACGATCGTCCGGATCGGCACCGGAATATTCTTTCCTTCGTTGAGCTTGGGCATCTCGTCATCCACTACGATGCCCTTGAGGTATCTGATGGAGTCGTATCCAAAGAGATAGGGATCCTGCACGATCGTGCCCTCGCAGTGCCCCTCCTTGATAGCGTCCAGGGCCACCTCGTCCTCATCAAAGGAGAAGACCTTCACCGCCCCCAGTTTGCCAGCATCCTTGAGAGCCTCGAGACACTGGGGCGCATTGTAGGCCCAGAGGCCGACCATGGCATCGACCTCGGGATACTTGCCGAGGGTATTCTCCGCGTTCTTCTTGGCCAGGGAACGGTCTCCGTTATCGGTCTGGACCTCGTCAAGGATGGTGAATTGGCCGAAGGTTTTTCCCTTGAGCGAATTCTCGTCATCCTTGCCTTTCCCCCCACACCCGGTCATCACCACGCACCCCGCACTGAGAATTCCAAGAGCCAGTCCTTTTGCTACTTTCATGGGAGCCATGCAAGAAAAGCCCCGGGGGACTGTCCAGCAGAATTGCGCTCCCGGGAGGGTCTTTAATCCCTCCTTCATCCTGGATTCACCAAAAACGTCCGGAATCAGACCGAAGATCTGCCGTTCAGAGCTTAAGCGTCATGGACTCTCATAGGACCCAAAAGACCTCTTCGCCATGGCCGGCGGGGGATTTGCCGCCCACGCTTCTTTCTCTCCAGAAAAGGGAGGAGATCCCGCCGGCACCGCTACGCATGACGCTGTCCCAGCCACACCCCACCCAGCAATCCGGCCAGATGAGCCTCCCACGAAATGTGATCTCCCTCCGGGAAAATTCCCCCGATCATTCCTCCGTAAACCACCGCCACCACGATACCGACCACCGCCCAGACGAGTCGCCGTCCCCAGATCGCCCGGGCAAGAATGTAGCCGAAGTAGGCATAAATCAGTCCGCTGGCCCCGATGTGGACACCCTTGGCAGCATGGCCCAGGTCAGCAATAGCCCAGGTCCCGAATCCGCTGATCAGGACGAGAATGAGGGTGGTGGTCGCAAACCGCCTCCCTTCCGCCAGGATCACGATCACCCCCAGCCCAAGCAGGGCGACGGTATTATTCAGCAGATGATCCCAGCCACTGTGCAGCCAAGGCATGAAAATGACCCCTGTCAGCCCGACAATGGTCCGCGGTATTACTCCGTATAGGTCCAGATCCGGAGCAATGTTCTGGTCAATGAGTTCGACAATCCACGCAATGACGATCAGGCCAGCGAGGAGCCCTAGACCGGGATGTCCCCTCCTTCCCCGGCCACCCGTCCGGACCTCAATCGTTCGTGCGCTCATCGGGGAATCTGAAGGTTCACGTGGCAGGTTGCACATGATCACACCTGTCACAACCATTATGCCCTGACAAAGCACAACTTGAAACCTCCAACTTGAACCCCGAGACTTTTCCCATGCTCACCCGCTTTGCACCCAGCCCCACCGGCCGGCTGCACCTTGGCCACGCCTATGCCGCCCTGGTGGCCCGCGAGCTGGCGGATCGCAAAGGCGGATCGTCCCTCCTGCGTTTTGAGGACATCGATCACTCCCGGATCCGGACGGAGTTCTATGCGCTTATCGAAGAGGACCTCCAGTGGCTGGGCCTCAAATGGGAGGGAGCAGCACTCCGCCAGTCGGACCGGCTGGAGAACTACACCCGCGCCCTTGACCGCCTCCGCAACCATCAGGTGATTTATCCCTGCTTCTGCACCCGACGCACCATCGAAGACGAGATCACCCGCATGGCCACCGCGCCCCACGGACCGGAAGGACCACTCTATCCCGGAACCTGCCGCGTTCTCAGCACCGACGAGCGGGCCGGTCGCATCGCTCGCGGAGAACCCCACGCCTGGCGCCTCGATTCCGAACGGGCGGGGAAGTTGTGCGGGGATCTCACCTTCCACGATCTCCGCTCCGGACCCCGGCCGGTCCACCCCGGTGAACTCGGTGACATCGTCCTCGCCCGCAAGGACATCGCCACTTCCTACCACCTCGCAGTGGTGGTGGACGACGCCGAGCAGGAGATTACCCTCGTCACCAGAGGCGAGGATCTTCTGCCCTCCACCCACGTCCACCGCCTTCTGCAGGTTCTCCTTGAATACCCCGAACCACTCTATCTCCATCACGAACTCATCCGAGACGAAAACGGTAAGCGGCTGGCCACTCGCGATCATGCCCTCTCCCTCGCCCACCTGCGGGAGTCGGGAATGAGCCCGGAAGCTATCCTGGACCGCCTCCCTTCCGTGCCTGCCTGCTAGTAAAAAGCAGGCCGGTGAAACTTGAATCCTGGAACTGACAGCTTAAAAGAGACTCATGGACGACATCAAGATCACGCTCAACACCTCCAAGGGTGCCCTCGACATCTCACTCTACGCGGGTGACACCCCGGTCACCTGTGCCAGCTTCCTCAACCTCGCCAAGGGAGGATTCTACGATGACCTGATCTTCCATCGTGTCATCTCCGGCTTCATGCTTCAGGGAGGGTGTCCTGAGGGGTCCGGGCGTGGAAACCCGGGTTATCAGTTCGAGAACGAGTGCCTGCCCCATCGCAGCCACGACAGCGCTGGCAAGCTCTCCATGGCCAACGCGGGACCCAACACCAACGGGAGCCAGTTCTTCATCACCCACACGGCCACCCAGTTCCTCGACGGAAAGCATACCGTCTTTGGGGAGGTGACCGGCGGACAGGAAGTGGTCGATGCCATCGCCGCCACCGCAACCGGTCCCGGCGACCGTCCGGTCGAGGACATCACCATCAACTCAATCACCATCCACGACCCGACCGACGACCTCTTCGCCGCCCAGAAAACCCGGATCGACGACTGGAACGCGGCGCTGGGATAGGGAATACGTCCCCGGGGGACACGGTCCTACTTCTGCAATTCCTCCAACTCCTTCTCGAGTTCACGGAGCTGCTCCTCCACCCGGCGGAGTTCCCGCAGGACGCGCGCACGCTCTTTTTCCCTGCCCTCTGGATCAGGAGCGGGAGCAGGCTTGTGCGGGACCGCGGATTCCTCCGGCTCTTTTCCCTCCGATCCCTCCACTCCGGCGAGAAGCTCAAGGAGATCCTCGGTGGGAATGGCCAGGGTCTTCACTCGTCCGGCACGCGAAACATTGATCCCCACACAGCGTCCCTGCAGATCAAGAAGGGGCCCTCCACAGAGCTTCGGGTCCAGCGGAATGTCGTGCTGCAAGGCCAGCGGAAAGCCGGAAAGCCGCGTGGAAAGTGGACCGCTCATCTCGTTCATGCGCCGGAACCGACCGGTGCTTTGCTCCTCCGGTCGCGCAGCCAGTTTCACCCTGATCTTTTCCTCGTCCTCCCCCCGGCGGTAAGTGAACTCCACCTCATCCCCCGCCCGATAGGTTCGGATCTTGTTTCCGAAGGCGAAAGGATCCATGAGGGCGAGACCATCCACATGCGTGATCACATCATCGGGACGGAGACCTGCCTCCTGCGCCGGGCTCCCCTCCACGGTGCGCACGATAACCACTCCTCCGTCTCCCTCCCCGGCCTGAATCCCAAGGAACCCAACCTCGCCCAGGGCGCGGGTCAGCACGCTGATCAGTCCGATTCCGAGGGGTTCGCCCTCAGGATCAGGCGAGGTGAGCAGCGTTCCGATGGGACTCTGCTTCTTCCCGGTCCACCGGACCGGCTCCAATCCATTGGACGGGCCCTGGTACAACGCAAGGTCACGCTTCGGAAAGCGCTTCACCAGCTTCAGGGGCACATCCTTGCCGTCTCCCGGACGAGAAATCTTCCCCTTGAGGGTCTCGGTGCTTTTGGTGAGAATGTGTCCCTTCTTTGAAACAACGGTGCCGAGGGCCCCGAGGGAACCGTCCACCTGCACTGCTACGACCGACCTCGCGGCCTTGCCGGTGACCGGCTGGAGCGCCTTCATGGTGGACTCAAAAAAATCGTCTGGACCACTTTGAAACTCGAGCTCCAGCATGTCTCGCAGTCCTTCCGGGCCAATCGACTCGGCAAGTTCCCGCAGCACCCGCTCAAGTTCAGCCATCCCGCCCAGTTTCTCCAACTGCTTTTCGTCCAGATCGAGGTTGCCCTTACGCAGCGATTCCCTGAGGAGTTCCTCCACTTCCCTGCGAGCCTGCCCGGCCTTCTCCCCGTCCTCACCGGGCTTCTCTTCCGCCTTCGGCTCTTCCTCCCCGGAATCGTCCTTCGGTTCCGCTTCTCCGCCTTCGCGAGGGCGCTCCCGGTTCCGCCGTCCCCGGCGTTCGCGACCCGGTCCCTCCGGAGGAGCCTCCAGAAGATCTCCAAGACGGGCCAGCTTGATCTCGATCTCCTCCTCCCCGTCCCCGCGTTGATAGGAGATCGTTAATTTCTCCCCAGCCTTGAATTCACTGACCGACCGCACCAGCTCCTCCGGGGTGTTGACCACATCACCATTGATCTCGGTAACCACATCACCCGCCTGCAAACCTGCTTTCTGCGCCGGAGAATTCTCCATTACCCCCTCCAGGGTCACGCCCCCGTTCTCAGCTGGCCCGGCCAGATTGATACCAAGCACGGGACGATCGGGATCGATACGTTCCTCTCTGCCTGCAAAGCGGGCACCACTGCGCTTGCCCGCCACCATGTCGTCCCAGCTCTTCAGGAACACGCCGATGGGCACATGCCGGTTCTCGGTCAGGGTGGATCCGATGTTGGAGTGGATCCCGATCACTTCCCCCTTCATATCGAAGAGCGGCCCCCCCGAGTCTCCTCCCACCACCGCGCAGTCAGTCGTGACGAATTGGCCGTTTTTCAAAACCCGGCCCAGTCGCACCGGCGGTGTCCGCATGGGATCAAATCCTCCTGGATGACCCAGAGCCACACACCATTCGTTGCGTAACAGGTTCTCACTCTTACCCACCTTCACGAAGGGATAGTCTCCCTCGTCCGTTATCCTTATCATGGCCGCATCACGGTCGTAATCACCACCGAGTTTTTCTGCCTTGACCCGCTTCCCATCCGGGAAAATTACGATGATCTCCTCCGAGAGGGATGCCACCACATGGGCCGCAGTCAGAATCAGGCCCTCCTGACTCACGATTACTCCGCTGCCCGCTCCCCCTGCACCGATGGAAACCAGGGAGACCGTGGCTGCCGCACTCGACTGGGAAAGGGAGACCAGCTTCTCGTTCAACTTCCGCAGATCTCCCAGTCCACCCACCAACGGGGCTTCCTTTATTTCCCGGGCAGCCGACGGGGCTCCAAGACCGGCCAGAAGCAGGCCCGAAATCGAAATGGCTAGCAGGGGTTTCAAGTGATTCTTCATAATTGGGGTAGTGATTCTTCCAGACTGCCACGACGGGCCTCCGTTCTTTCTAAGCGCCCGGGGCGGCATGTGCTGTTGATAATAGATTTCCATTTCTGCCTGCCGTCAACCGGGGTTGGGACGTATTTACCGGGAAGTTACTGAATTTTGGAGAATTGACGAGCAGCGACTCAACCGGAGGGCGGACCCCGGTTCCCTGAATCAGTTGTCGATCTCCCTCACCCCGGCTTCACGCAAAATCCTTGCCCAGCGCCGACATTTCCGCAACCTCCGCGCCGTGCTGGCCATTCAGCAACTCCGCGTCGAGGTCGGAGCCCGCGTCCTGTTCGACGGGCTCTCTTTCGTGCTGGCCAGGGAGGATCGCATCTCCTTCGCCGGTCCGAACGGAGCGGGCAAATCAACCCTCATGAAGTGCATCGCGGGCGTGATCGAGCCGAACGGCGGCCGGATCGCCAAACCCAAAGAGTGCCGGATCGGCTATCTGCCCCAGGACGGCATTCACCTGACCGGACACTCGCTCTGGGAAGAAGCGGAGTCCGCCTTCGCCGAAGCCAAGGGGCTGCAACGGGAGATCGACAAACTTTCCCATGAGCTTGAGAGCCTCGATCCGCGATCCGCTTCCTACTCCGACCTCCTTCAGGAGATCGGAGAACTGGAATTGAAGCTTGAGCATTTTGATCCCACCCGCATCAAGCCGCGAATAGAGTCCATCCTGGAGGGACTGGGCTTTCAACGGGACGACTTCCTGCGCGACTGTGGTGAGTTTTCCGGCGGCTGGCAGATGCGGATCGCGATGGCCAGGCTCTTCCTGCAGGAGCCCGACGTCCTTCTGTTGGATGAGCCCACCAACCACCTCGATGTCGATGCCCAGCGCTGGATGGAGAGCTTCCTGTGCGACTACCGGGGGACTATCGCTATCATTTCGCACGACCGGTCCCTTCTCGACGAACTTACCACCCGCACCATCGCCTTTGAACGCGGACAAGCTGCCGAGTACGCCGGCAATTATTCGTTCTTTGTCAGGGAATCCGCCCTGCGCAGGGAGATCCTCGAGAAACAGTACCGGGCACAACAGCGCGAGATCGAAAAGACTGAACGCTGGATCAACCGCTTCCGCGCCAAGAATACCAAGGCCTCCCAGGTGCAGAGCCGCATCAAGCAGCTCGAAAAGATGGAGCGCATCGAACTGGAGGAGGAAGAGGTGACCATGAACTTCACCTTTCCTCCTCCCCCGCCCAGTGCCCACTGCGTGGCCAAGCTCGAAGGAAGCGCCCAGCGCTACGGTGAACTCACCGTTTTTGAGAACTTCGACTTCGAGATTACACGCGGACAGAAAATTGCGGTGGTGGGGCCCAACGGGGCGGGCAAATCGACCTTCTGTCGGCTCATCACGGGTGAGGAGCCGCCCGCTGACGGAATCCTCGAACTGGGATCCAAGGTCTTCCCTTCCTTCTTTTCGCAGACCCACGCCGACGAACTGGAACCAGGGCACACCGTTCTACGGACGGTGGAGGAGGTCGCCAGCCGGGAGAACATGGCTCACGTGCGCAATCTCCTCGGTTGCTTCCTCTTTCGTGGTGACGATGTCTTTAAGGAGGTGGGCGTCCTCTCCGGCGGCGAGCGCTCCCGTGTCGCCCTCGTCCGCATGCTGGTGCGCCCCGCCAACTTCCTCATCCTTGACGAACCCACCAACCACCTTGACATGCAGTCGCAGGAAGTCCTGCAAAACGCCCTCAACCACTATTCCGGGACAATCATCATCGTCTCCCACAACCGGTCCTTTCTCGATCCCGTGGTGGAGCGCACCCTGGAATTCCGTCAGGAGCAGCCGCCCAGGCTCTACTACGGCAATCTCAGCTACTACCTCGACAAGGTGGCCGAGGAGGAACGGCGTGAAACCCGGCAGAACGCAGAGCCCGGACCGGACCCATCAGGCGACGGATCAGTCAACCGCAGAGAGCAACGACGCCGCGAGGCCGAGGCCCGGCAGCAACGCAACCGGGTCCTCAAACCACTCGAAGAGCGTCTTGAAAAACTGGAATCCAGCATCACGGAGTTCGAATCCGCGAAGAAGACCCTCACCGAACACATGTCCAGACCCGAAGTGGCCGGCGACACGGAGGAACTGCGCAAGACCAGCAACGCCTTCCAGTCGGTAAGCGACCAGCTCGAGAAAGCCTACAGCGACTGGTCGGAACTCTCCAACGAAGTGGAAACCATGCGCTCCAAACTCGAGGCTGCACGGCTGTAGGGCTTCTACCTGATGGAGAAGCGGAAGGGCACGCGTACCTGTGAGCTGACCGGCCTGCCATCTTTTCGGGCGGGAGAGAACGACCAGCGCTTGACCGCGGAAATGGCGGTGGAATCAAGGACACGGCTTCCGGAGGAACTGAGCACGCGGACCGAACCCACCCGGCCGTTGCTGTTGATCTGGACATCCAGCATCACCCGTCCTTCCACCTTGTCCCGGCGGGCCGTTTCGGGATAACCCGGCTCGTAGCGCCGCAGGACGCTCGCAGGGCGCGAAGGGCCCTTGGAGCCGGTCGCCCTGGGAGCTGATCTGGTCTTGTCGCTCGGCCCGATTTTCTGCAGTGGAGCGGGCTTGGGGATCGAGCGGGTCACCTTCTTCTCCGGTTCGGTCTCGGGAACCGGGAACGGCACTTCAGACTCCTCCAGCATCTCAGTCGGATCGTAGGGTTCGACAGTCGGGGCCACGGAAGGCGCCTGCACGATCTGTGCCTGCAGCGCAGGCACTGGCAGGAGGGCCATCGCCCGGGGAGCGACCGGAGGCGCCCTCTCGACGAGAAGGCGCACGGTCGGTGTCGCCTCAGACTTGCTCCGCTCCAACTCCGCATGAGTGAGGCCAATAACCGGCGCATCAAACTCCGGAGCTGCCAAGATGGCCGGCAGGATCCAGATGCGCAGTCCGATTGCCACCAGCGCAACGGTGATCACGGCTATGACCGATGAACCCCAGAAGGGAAAGGGGCGCGCCTCACACGGGACGGTGGGAGATCCCTGCACAAGGTTGAGACCGGCAGGCTTGCTCCTGTCCGGACCGAACCAGCCATCGGGATGTGAACGCGGGTTACTCACGCTACGCATCACAAACGTGGACTATCCAGTCCGTCTTAGTCAATTACGAAGCGGACGAGACGGACAGGTGGGCAGTTTCTGTCCTGTCAAATGGGCAACTCTGGATCACTCTCGCTCTCCGGTTCATCTTCGACGGACCGGTTACAATGTGACCGCAACCCCTTGGCATGGAGATCGGCACCCTCATGCTGCGATCCGCCGAGCTTCCGGCCACTCAGAGCATAAAGCCCCGGCAGGCGTCCATCCGACCCCGCTCGGGGCTGCTTCTCGACCGGTGCCGAGGGAGCGGGACCGGCCTTGATTCGCACTTTCTTTTTGCCCTTTGCCGGAGGCTTCTTGCCCTTCTCACTTACCACTTTTCTGGCGGGGCGCTTAGGCTCATCACCATCCGATCTCTTGGCCCGGTGAATCGTGCTGTCCGCCATCAGCAGAACGTAGCCCTGATTGAGCAACCAATGCAGGTCGTGATACCAACCCGTCTTCTCCTCATCGCCGATCTCATTGGGGAGAAGATCGCCCCAGAGATGCTCCAGCTTCCTGCCGGAGTTCTCCGTGATCCAGCTCAGCAGCAACATCAGGCGATCTGCAATCGCGATCTCATCCGGCACCGGATGAGGCCGGGAGGGACCAGCCTTCAACTTGCGGCGCCACTTGAAGACTGCCACATGACGCCCCGAAAGTTGTCGACACAGAATGGGAGTCAATTTGCCCGGATAGCGCCGTTCTTCCGCCACGGTGTAGCGCAGGAGAGTCAGCAATCCCGGGGACAGAAGATTACCACGGATATTGCCTCCTACCCAGGCCCGGTCGGTCTCCTGGAAGGCGTCCTCGAAATGATGCTCCGCGAAGTGGCGCTCCACTTCCGGCAAATCTACCAGTTCAGGACCGGCCTCCCCGGACCCGGTCGGCTCCCCGGATTCGGTCGTCTCCTCGGGCTCAGTCGTCTCCTCGGGCTCAGTCGTCTCCTCGGGCTCAGTCGTCTCCTCGGGCTCAGTCGTCTCCTCGGTCCCAGTCGTCTCCTCGGGCTCAGTCGTCTCCTCGGACCCAGCCGTCTCCTCGGATCCAGCCGTCTCCCCGGACGCAGCCGTCTCCTCGGTCCCAGTCGTCTCCCCGGATCCAGTCGTCTCCCCGGATCCAGTCGTCTCCCCGGATCCAGTCGTCTCCCCGGACCCAGTCGTCTCCCCGGATTCGCCGGCCTCCTCCCCCGCCGCCGTCGATTCTCTGGTCTCCTCCACACTCTCCTCCACACTCTCCTCGACTACCACACTCTCATCCTCGGCTTCCTCTTCCACTTCCGGAACCACCCCACCAGTAGGACGATAGGTCACTCGCGTGGACATTTTCTTCAACCAGGCGCCCACGGCCTCCTCGCCTCGCTCCATCTTGATCTTCCTCTTGTAGGCATCGAGCGACATGTTCCCGAAGCGCTCACGATGAAGTTGCATCAGCGCCGGTTGATAGCCGTGGTAGTTGGGAGGCCCCAGCCACTCGCCGCTGATGCCACACCGAGCCACGGTCTGGAAGTTTCCCCGCGGCGGATCTGTTTCTGAAACCACTTCCTCGTAGTAATCGCCCCGCCAGTCCGCCCGCCAGAAATGCTGAAGTGCCTCCTCCCGGCTCAGCCAGAGCGAACCATCTTTCTTGCAGCGGACGATTCCCCCGGACTTCTTGCCACTGCGGAAGGTCACGTTAAAACGTTCACGAGCACCAAGAACCAGCTTGGCGAGATCAAAAACCGAGTAGGTACGCCCACCCGCAAGGATCTCCTTGGCCAGACCGTCCAATCCTTCTTCTACCGGCATGACCGCTGCCGTAACCCCCTCAGGTGGCGCCACCTCTTCGCGCTCCCGCGAACCGTGGCGGTCATCGTCGCGGCGACCTTGTCCGCCTTTCTGAAACCTCTTCCCCCGGTCACCCCGACCTTCACGCCGGTCGTTATGGCGACCCCGCCCATCGTCCCTTCGGCCCCCGCGCCGATCATCACGGCGACCCCGGTTCTGCTCGCGATCTCGCCCGTCCTGCCGTTTCCCTTCACCCCGGCCGCCATCACGTTTCCGGTCGTCATCGCGGCGACGCCTGCCCTTGGCTTCCCCACTCTTCTTCCCCTCCGTCTCGCCCCGGGCCCAAGCCGGACCAAGATCGAGAGCGTTGAGGCTAAGAAGGGGGGTCTTGGAAGACTCCGCTGTTGGGGCTTCGTCGCTCATCAGTCAGTGATGCTCACAGAAAAGACCTCCACCTTGGAACGCGCAAGAAGCAAAAGCAGACGTTCCCCTGTCACACTCAACCCATCGGATAGCAAATCTCGCGGCTCACTTCGTCGATCCGCTCCAGAACCCCGGATTCAAGTTCAAGCCCGGCCGCATCGAAAATCACGTCGAGTTGATCTTCATGGGTGGCCCCCACGATGGTGGAGGCCACAAAATCGTGCTGCTTGCTCCAGGCGATCGCCATGGTGACCGGATGCAGACCCGCCTCTGCCGCAATCCCCATGAAACGAGCCGTCGATTCCAGGCAACGCCCGTTGGCGAAACGCTCCGCCATCGCACGCTGCCGCGGCTCGGTGGCATTCATGTAATGTGTGAAGCGAGCCCCCTCGGGTCGCTTCCCGTCATTGTACTTGCCACTGAGGACCCCCCCCGCGAGCGGGCTGTAGGGAAGCAGGCTCACCTGCTCACGCCGGCTGACCTCAGCCAGTTCATCCTCGAAACGACGATTATTCAGCGAAAAATTATTCTGGATCGTGTCGTAGCGGGCCAGACCATGCGCGTCGCTGGTCCAGAGCGCCTTCATCATCCCGTAACTGTCCTCGTTGCTCACCCCGATTGCGCGCACTTTTCCCTCCTCTACAAGTTCGTCGAGAGCTCCCAAGGTGTCCTCCGGGCGCATTCCATGGTCGGGCCAATGGACCTGGTAGAGATCAATATAGTCCGTCCGAAGGCGCTGCAGGCTGCCTTCCACGGCCTTGCGGATGTGATTGCGATCCAATGCCGCCTTATCGTTACGCACGGGCGGGTTGAACCAGCCATGAGCGGCGCCCGCCACCTTGGTTGCTACGATAACTCCGTCACGAGGCTTGCTCCCCAGCCATTCGCCCACCCATTCCTCGGAAAGGCCCACCAGTCCCGCAGTGGGCGGAACGGGATAAAGCTCCGCACTGTCATAGAAGTCGATCCCTGCTTCAAAAGCCCGATCCATGATCCGGAAGGACATCTCCTTCTCCGCCTGCGTTCCGAAGGTCATGGTCCCCATGCAGATCTCGCTCACCACGATTCCGCTCGTCCCCAACCGCCGCTGCTGCATGAATGCAATCCTCTCAGGGATCGGGAGAGGAGCAAGACCGGACCCGGCAACCGGGGGCATTCCGATCAGGAGAGTTGCCGGAACCCGGAAAGGCCTGAATCTGCTCCGGCGAAAATTCTTTCATTAACGACGAACTTTTCCCTATGGCCGGCACTGATACTGATTCACCTTGCGTGCAGGCTGCTCCCCGAACCGTTCTCTCCTGCAGCCTCGAATATCAACCCGCCACCGCAAGTGAAGCATAGTAAGTTCATCCTCTTCCTTTCTCTCCTCTCCCTGCATGCCTCGGCCCGGGAAACATCAGAGGCCCACGGATTCGTGTTCGATGACCGCAATCGGAACGGCAAACGCGATGAGGGCGAACCGGGCCTCCCCGGGGTCCTGGTCTCGAACCAACGGGAAGTCGTCTCCACTGCGCCGGACGGCTCATGGTCTCTTCCGGTTCGCGACGACTGCATCTTCTTCGTGGTCAAGCCGCGCGGCTGGATGCCTCCCGTGAACGACCAGCAACTCCCCCGCTTCTACTACTTGCACAAACCCAAGGGCTCTCCTCAGAGCCGCTTTCCCGGCGTGAAACCCACTGGTCCTCTGCCTGCTTCCATCGACTTCGCTCTCACGCGTCAGAA